>Ga0207701_10000001_pt1 | contig 266490 bp, 496 predicted proteins | sample KBSSwiSSwithPhiX_FD_184294 | JGI IMG/M metagenome (GOLD analysis project Ga0207701, IMG submission 184294) | Switchgrass rhizosphere bulk soil microbial communities from Kellogg Biological Station, Michigan, USA, with PhiX - S5 (SPAdes) (version 2) | ecosystem: Environmental > Terrestrial >...
GGCTGCTGCCAGATGTTCTTCCTCCCCAACGGCACGCGCATCGTCGCGACGCTGTCGGGGATCCCGACGGGCGCGGGGGCGATCCGGATCAACACCGGCGCCATCCTGGCGAACTACACGACGAAGGCGCGGCAGGGCTGCCTCTTCGGCGTCGGCGCCCTGGATGCCCAGCAGCAGGCCTATCCCGTGACGTACCCCTGCCCGTCGACGTTCGGCGCGGCGCAGGCTCCCACCACGTCCCCGGCGGTCGCGCCGACGGGCGTGAGCTTCGGCCCGGCCTCGGGAGTCTCCGGGTCCTAAGCTGATCCCAGCAATCCAGTCGATCGGGGGAGGGCTCCTTCGGGAGCCCTCCCCACGGTCTTAACCCAAAAGCCGGACGGAGGCAGCCCTTGGCCGAACTTCCACAGTCCATTCTCTGCTACCCGATGTCCTTGGCGGACTACGCCAAGTACTGCTGCACGGGGCAGCTTCCGGCAAGCGTCAAGCACGCTCTTTCGCAGGCGGCGCAGGATCCGGTTCTCAGGGCCATTCTCTGCGCGATGGAGATCGTCGGAGCGCTTGAACCTCTGTCCGCGACAAGACCAGGCGTTTGCGATCCGGTGGTCTTCTTCACCCGGCAGATCACGCTGCCGGCCGCGACACTCAACCCGGACGGCTCGGTGACGCCGAGCGAAGCTCGAGTCATTTCGTTCTGCGCACCGACCAACCGCGCGCTCGTGATTCAGAAGAGCCGGCTGAGCGCGGCCAACGACATCGCCGCCAATCAACCCGTTCCTCTCCCGATCTACAAGCGCGTCAATCTGGCGACGTTCGGAGAATGGTGCCTGCCCTTCGAGCCTGATAGCCTGCCGGGCGCCTTCGTGAATGTCGAGCACATCATCGTTCCTGCGGGCGCCGGATTCAGCATTTATACTCAGAACTGGAATCCCAACGGCGAAGCCGTCTTCTTCTACGAAGCTCGCTTCTGGGCTGCCTGCTGATCCAGGCAATACTTTACTTCTTGCTACCGAGAGCTCCTTGAAGTAGACTTTGTAAGTCGAAGGTCTCCTCCCCCGGGATCTTCTTGATCCGTTAACGGATGTCCGCCCAAGGGAGAATCCCTTGGCCTCTCGCCTCCCAGACGGTTCCATTCAACTCTCCGATGGACGCATCGTCTACGCGAACTCCGTCATTTTGGGCGCTGATCTCTGCGAGATCGTGCCTCTGTGCGTTCCGCCGCCGGCGTGGCCCTTCGTTTCGGGTGGCGGCGGCGGTGGCGCGGGCCCGCAAGGCCCCGCGGGACCTGCAGGGTCGGGCGGCGGCGGTGCCGGCACGCAAGGCCAGCAGGGTTTCCAGGGAACAAATCCCGGACCTGCAGGACCGCAGGGTAATAACGGACCTCAGGGCTTCCAGGGCCTGGCAGGATCTGGAGCCCAGGGCCCTCAAGGTCTGCTTGGAAGCCAGGGAAATCAAGGGACTGCCGGAACCCAAGGCTTCCAGGGCCTGACCGGCGCCGGAGTTCAAGGCGCTCAGGGAAATCAGGGAACCGCGGGAACTCAGGGCTTCCAGGGCTTTCAAGGCGGCCTGAACCCCGACCTCTTCGCTTCGACCCGCATTGTCAGTTTGATCCCGGGAGAGGGGACAGATCTCACCATCTCTGCGGCTATCGCGGCATTGCCAGCCGCGGGCGGTGACATTTACGTCAAGCCCGGGACATATCCGATCGCAGCCTCGCTGGACTTCACCACCAAAGTGGTGAGGATCCGCGGCGCTGGGACCAGCATGAACTTCGCAACCGGACCTACGACACTGGTTCCTGCCGCAGGAATCTCGCTCTTCAAAAACGGCGCTGCGGGCTGCTCTATCGAGGACATGACCATTGAGGGAGACAACACCTCAGCCCAGGTCCTTTACGAGGGCAGCACCGATATCCGCTTCACCCGCATAGACTGCCACGATGTTGCGGGCATCATCAAGGGGACGCCTGAAGCCCTCTTCCGCGACTCCTTCGTGAACATCCCGAGCGGTCCTGCAGTCGGCGACCGGTTCTTCTGGCAGGGCGGCGCGGCCGGCGGGACGCTCATCTGGGACAATCTGGAAGTTTTCATCACCGGGTCGGGAGCGACCTTGATGAGCGGCGTCACGGCAGGCGCCAACGGTCCGACGTTCAAGGTCGTGAACTCCTACACCGGCGGCGGTGGCGGCGGCGGTGCGACGAACTTCTGGTTCGCCCAGGTCATCGACTGGGTCAACTTCGATTTCGACAATGGCCAGTTCGAGATCAGTGGCGCCCGGAACAACATCGTCAACTGCAACTTCCTGGACTGCTCGATCAAGTTCCTCGCCGTCTGGAACTTCGTCTCCAATTCCAACTTCTCCCAGGGCGGAACGAATGGCGGCGGCGGGATCTTCGATGCTCAGTTGTCCTTTGTCCAAAGCCTTGCCGGATTCCCGATCCAGAGCACCGTGACGGGGTGCAACTTCTACGGAAACGCTGTCTCCAACAAAGGTATCTCGATCACGGGTCCCGCCGGTGCCTCGAGCGTTTCGGTGACGATCAGCGGCTGCAACTTCAGCAACCACACGCTGAACGACATCTACATCTCTGCCGGCCTGGACATCATGATCACCGGATGCGTCTTCGACCACAGCACGGGAGCGAATGTCGACGCGATCGAGATCGTGGCTGGAGCGTCCTTCTCCGGCAGGGTCAATATCGTCGGGAATACCTTCGGAAGCGGCTATGCGCTTACCGTCAGTACCGCAGGGTTCAACGGCACCATCGCGAACAATATCAACCTTCTCACCGTATCCGACACAGGGAACGGCAACATCTGGACGGGCAATACAAATTTCGATCCCAGCGGAATCACCGGCAGCGCGGCATCAGACCTCATCAACGACACCAACGTCATCGGTCCAGTTGCGGCAGACACTCTTCTGAATCTTTTCTATCGGACTGTTACGGTAGACGCGAGCGGAGCTGCCCGGACCATCACGCTACCCACGGCCGCTTCCGCCAAGTGGCGGAAGTACATCATCAAGAAGGTCGATGCCTCGGCCAACACGGTTACCGTGGACGCGGACGGCGCCGAAACGATCGATGGCGCTCTGACATACGTTCTGATCGCGCAGTATCAGAGCGTCGAGATCCAGAGCGACGGTTCGACCTGGTGGATCATCTAGTGAGCGTGCGATGAGTTTTCTTGAATCGAAGGTTAAAGGATCGATCGCGGTCGGCCGTGGGGATGGGGTAGGAATCCTTCCGGTTGGACCAGATGGCCAGGTCATTATAGCCGACAGCACTCAGCCTCTGGGAGTCAAGTACGGTAACAATGCCAGCGCCGTTGCAATGTCCATGGAGTCCCTCGCCCTCACGCAATACTTCTCAAATCTCGGGCTCAAGCCAAGCGTGCAGATCAAGTCCATGACGGAATCTCTGGACACGTTCGATGGCGTGTCCGGGGCCGGCGTGTTCAGCTATGACGGATCTCGCGCCAAGGAGACCGCCATCGCGTCGACGTATGCCCGCTATGGTCTTGGTGCCGCGTACACGAAACTGTTGATGATCGTCGGAATGTTTCGCATGTCCACGGCAAACATGGGCATCTGGATCGCCGACACGCTTGCGGCAAACGTACCGCAGGACGGAAATATATTCCTGAACGAGATGAACACCAATCGGACATCTCTTTATAAGCTTCCTGCTTTCTCGAACGTGACATCGGATACGGATGTCAGCAGCACCCCGCAAACGTGGGCGCCGTACCCGATGATGGCAATTCACGTTGACCTGTCCCTGGCAACGCGCCGGATTCGCTGCTACTACCGTTGGAACGCCGAAATGTGGTGGCCTGTTCTCGACGTCGCGGACAATACGAAGATCGCCATTACGCAGATGCAGCACGCAGGCGTGCAGTTCAATTCGGGTCCAGGATTTGTCGGGTGCCCATTTGGAATTTGGGCTGACCTGTAAGAAAATTCTGGTACCGGAACGACAAGATGAAGGCAGTGTTATCTCGCTTGCATTCCATCCGGTCATACACTAGAATTTCCTAGTCGGAGGTCTCCTCCCCCCCCTGAGGCCTCCCTGATTTCGAACTGTCGATCCGCCCCCGACCGGGGTTTCATGGCGATCAGGCTACCGGACGGCTCCATCCAGATGTCGGATGGGCGTATCATCTACGCCAATTCCATCATTCTCGCAAATGATCTGATCGAACTCCTTCCGCTACTCATACCTCCGCCGGCGTGGCCTTTCGTCTCCGGCGGCGGTGGCGGCGGCCCAGGTCCTCAGGGGCCCGCGGGTCCCGCGGGCAGCGGCGGCGGGGGTGGCGGCGGGAGCCAGGGCACCCAAGGGTTCCAGGGAACAAATCCTGGAGTACAAGGACCTCAAGGGTTTTCCGGCGCGGCTGGAACGCAAGGCAGTCAGGGAAATCAAGGCTTCACTGGAACCGGCGCTCAAGGATTCCAAGGCCTCGGAGGTCCGCAGGGAAATCAAGGCCTCGTTGGATCTGGAGCACAAGGAAACCAAGGCGATGAAGGGCCTCAGGGCAATCAAGGCCCTGGTGGTGCGGCCGGCGGTCCTCAAGGCAATCAAGGTCCTCAAGGCCCTCAAGGCATCGCCGGGGTTCAGGGACCCCAGGGCTTCCAAGGATTCCAGGGCACCGGAGTCCAGGGACCACAGGGCATTCTTGGCACTCAGGGGAATCAGGGCTTCCAGGGAACCAGCGGAGCTGGCGCCGCAGCAATCTTCCAGAATGTCCAGGAAAACACACTTACCACGACGGATGCAACACCCACCGTCATTCTATCCGAGACTATTGCGGCCGCGACAGTTGGAACTTTCCGAGTCGTGGTCGATGCTCGCTATGATGACGGATCTCTGCATGCAAGCTTCGTAAAGACAGTGAAGGTCGTGCGTGAAGGGGCCGGCGCGATTCTCGGAACGGAGAATTCCGACTATACCGACGATGAGAGCCTGGCGCTCACCGCAACGTTCACCGTTTCAGGGAACGACATCCAAGTCACGGTGATCGGCGTCGCGGCGACCAGCATTACCTGGAAAGCGAGGATGGGTAGAGTCAATCTACCCTGATGAAATATGGCAGTAATCGCACAGATCACGATCGGGCACATCCGCATTCTGGATGTAAACGCAAACCCGAATGGATCCGTGTCCGCGCCTAAAGGTAGCCTTGCTTCCGATGAGGTTGCAGCAATCCTTTACATCAACACCGACGGAGCAATGGCCTGGTCACAGGTTTCTGGGGCATCCTCTCTGGATCCTCGGGATGTCTTCCGCTTCAGCATGTTCCATAACGTCGGCGTGACGGGAGGCGGCTAATGCCTATAGTTGCTCTTAATCTTACTCCTGGCCTTCTAGGGACAGCAGAGACAAATCTGTTCGCCGCGATCCCGGTGGGCCATGAGTACGATCTACCCGTGATCCGTTTCGTGAACAATGACCCGTTGAACTCGCACCAGCTCAGAATCTGGAACAAAGTGGGTGCTGGCGCGGGGACGAACGCGGACATCGAGTCGATGCTGTCGATCCAGCCGCAGTCGACCTACGAACACGGGCCGCTCGCGCTTCCGGCCGGCCGCGTGATTTCGGTTGCTGCGGATGAGGCCGGATTCATTAGTTGCCGTCCTACGGGCTGGGATATCACGTAAGGAAGGGGAAATTAGATGGGATTCAAACTTTATTCGGACCAGTTCTCGGATCTGCCGATGCTGGCCTGCGATGTCTGCGGGGAGAGAATCATCGACATCTGGAATGACCAGGCGACGGGATCTCCCGGACGCGACGGCCAGACGACGGATGTCGTCATTCATCATGCAAGCCATGTGGTTACAGGCACGGTCACTATGGCCCTGGTCGATTTCATCCGTCTTTTCATCATCCAGAGTAGACCGGGCAACCTCGGCTCGGATGGCCAGCACGACCATGTGGACGTGCAATATCCGATGGGAGGGAGGTTCGAAGCATGAGCACGATGATCATCAGTCCAATCGTCATCATCGATACTTCCTCGGCAAATCCTCAGATCGTCGAGCAGAGCGCTGGAACAGTCGGGGTGGCGATCTCCGTGATGGTGGTGTAGGATGAGTAAATTCGTTCCGGATCCACAGATTCAGTCGCTCAAGGCGATGCGAGCCGGAGATATCGCCATCGCACTACCGACGCCATTGATAATGACGATCGGGACATCGGCTGTAGCGAGTCCGCAGCCTGTCCAGAACACTTCAATTACCGTGGTGCCCGCGGTGCCAAGCACGGAGGCCCTTGCAGGGACGCCGTCGGAAAGCCCGGTGGTATCCAGCGCTTTCGCGACTGTTCTTTCAGCAGACCAAACTCAATCGGTAAGCGCAAGCGCAGTCGATTCTCTGGAAACGCTGGCCGGCACCCCTTCGGAGTCTCCCGTGGTTGGCGTCGCAACTGGAACTTCAGTCGTCTAAGGAGGAATTGATCATGTCGACCGTCTATCTGAGGCAGTTTCCCGGGAAACGGCGCTTCCAGCGTGTCACGAAAGATGACTGGGATGCCCCGCTCCCTCACAAAGACATCGCAGGATTCGGACACATCCTGCGTCTCGAAGCAGACGTGCGTGTCTGGTCGCCTGACGGCGAACTCCAGATCGCCAGGAAGTGGCCTTCCAAGTCGTATATCCGGAATTTCGCCCGCATCCTGCGTAACACGTTCGGAGAAAATGTTCAGTTGGTGGACCGTACCGGGGGTGTTCGTACGGTCGCGCTCAACAACAACCCTGGCGTCGGAGCCGTAGGCCTGATCCCGCAGATCCTCCAGGAAACAGTGAGTGCCGGATCTTCGGGGAATCCGGACGACGCCGGCGCTGCGATGGCGATCGGCAACGGGGTCGCCGCTGAAGTTCATACGCGCAATGATCTTGTGAGCCGGGTTGGCGGGATTTATGGTGCTCGTCAGAACCTGGTCACCACGGTACTCAATACGGCGACCACGACCCTCCAGGTGACCACGGGCATCACGAATGGCACGGCGGCCTCCGTCAACATCACGGAAATCGGGATGTTCCTCTTCGCGATGACGACGGGCGTGGCCGCCTCCGTCGTTCCTTTCTCGACGCTGCTCGCCTATGACGGTATCACGAGCACCCCGGTCGCGGCCGGCGGTGTGATCGCGCCGCGGTACACCATGGACTTCCCGATGTAAGTCTTTGAAATAAAGAGGAAGAAAACAATGAACAGCAAAAATGTGATCTTGAAGCCCGAGAAGGCGATCATCATGCCGGAGGACATTCCTCTGAAGGAAGCGATCCACCTGGGTCTGGCGACCCCGGCACGCCGGTCTGGCAGGAAGATGATTCCCGCTACACCAGCAGGAATGGGCGTCTTCGCGAAGTTCGCGATCCAGGTCCTGGACAAGAATGGCAAGGCTGTTGCCTTCCGTCATCCCGTCACCGGGAAGATGGTCAAGAAGATGGAACGGCCGGTCCATTCCTTCAATCGGAACTTCGGATTCTGGATCCGCGGCTTTCTCCAAAACGTCGACAGCGCACTCAATCTGAACGAAACGCTGACCGACGACGCCGGTGCTTCCTTCCTCTGCCGACTGAAGTCGGGTCTAACCAGCGGTTCTCAGTCGATCCTCACGGGCGCGGCGAAGATCAAGTTCGGGAACTCGAATGCTGCGCTGCTGACCACTCAGTTCAACCTTCAGGGCACGCTCCTGGGGGCTGTGACTGAAGCCGCTGTCGTGACGGCTCTCGTCGTCGAGGACTCGGTGCAGACGATCTTTACCTGCACCGGGCAGATCACCAATACGACCGGCGGAAGCTTCACGGTCCAGGAAATGGGCCTTTTCCCAGAGCTGAACGGATCGACGGGAACGACGAACAACACGACGATGATGCTGCGCGACCTCACCGGCGCGGTGGTCGTGAACAACGGCCAGACGATCATCGGCACCTATACCTTCACGATCGCGGTTTAAGCTAGAAGGAGGGGGCGGCATTTCCGCCCCCTCCTTTAGCTCACATTATTCCTCTTGCTGTAAAGCTTGATGCCCTGTAGAATCTCCTAGTCGGAGGTCTCCTCCCCCGGGACCTTCTGGATCCTGTAAACGGACGTCCGCCCAAGGGAGATTCCCTTGGCTTCTCGTCTACCAGACGGCTCAATTCAGCTCTCCGACGGCCGCATCGTCTACGCCAACTCTCTCATCCTTGGCGCTGATCTCTGCGAGATCGTGCCTCTGTGCGTTCCGCCGCCGGCGTGGCCCTTCGTCTCGGGCGGCGGCGGCGGCGGCGCGGGCCCGCAAGGCCCTGCGGGACCTGCAGGATCTGGCGGCGGCGGTGCCGGAACTCAAGGGCAACAGGGCTTCCAGGGGACGAATCCTGGACCTGCAGGTCCGCAGGGAAATAATGGGCCTCAGGGCTTTCAAGGCTTGGCAGGATCTGGAACCCAGGGCTTCCAGGGAAGCAGTGGGCTTCAGGGAAATCAGGGAAACCAAGGTCTCACTGGAAGTCAGGGAAACCAGGGGAACCAGGGGAATGCCGGCGCTCAGGGCAATCAGGGAAATCAAGGAACCGCGGGAACCCAGGGCTTCCAGGGATTCCAAGGCCCATCGAATGCTGGTGCCGATATCTTCGCAGCCACTCGCGTGGTCAGTCTCATTCCTGGCGATGGAACGGATCTGACCATTGCCGCGGCGATCGCGGCGCTGCCGGCTGAAGGCGGCTACATCTACGTCAAGCAGGGGACCTATCCACAGGCCGCGACGTTGACGATGCCGGACAAACCCGTCATCATCAGGGGCTCGGGCGATGGCACCGTCATCTCTCTCGGCGCGAACGCCATCCCGGCGTTCACGATTCCCACTGGCTTGAGCGTCCGGCGCGACTATGTGTTCGAAAACATGCTCGTCACTGGCACCTCGGTTGCCAATCAAAAGATCTGGAGCATCGAGGATGCCAATGGCTTCGGTGTGGTCAGGGCGAGCCATGTAAACTCCACGGAAATCCAGTTCCCCATCCACATCACGGACGGCTTCGGAACCGAGATTACGACCGTCTGCCTGGACGACTGCCACTTCCGCTTGCTGGCCGATGGATCGAGCATCCTGGTCAATCAACCAGCGCTCACGGCCGTGCCCACGAACGTGTGGATGCAGCGCGTCTGGTTCTATACCGAATACTCCGATGCGATCACTGGAGCGCTTACCAGCGATGCTGTCTTTGCCACAAGCATCAACTTCCTGGGAGAAGATTGCGTTCTGGCCATCGGCACGAGCTCGATTGTCGGGTGCTTGAATCTTACGGACAGCCATATCTTCAACTTCGGCCCGGGCGCGAACCCGGTCATCTCAGTATTTGGCGATGACTTCGGCATCATCCCCGACTGCCTCGTAGGCTGCAGCGGTCAGTTCGTCAACTTCAGCTTGGAAGGAAACGGCTGCGCCGTGATTGGCGGCAGGTATCGCTCCTGCAGTTTCACGGATGGAGCGATCAGCTTCTTCACGGACATATTCTTCTTCACTGATCTTACGGTGGAGTCGGCCGTCATCATCGGCACCGGCAATACATTCATCAAAGGCTGCGAGTTCACGAACAAGGGCACAACCTTCGTCCTGGACGGGAACTTTGCATCCATCGTCGGTTGCGAGTTCTCTCTGATCAGCTATGTCGGGCTGACCTCCGTCATCCGGACTACGAATGGTACCGCGAAGATCGCCGACAACCGCTTCGTGGCGAACACGGTGCCGGCGATCCTGGAAGCTGGTGCCATCTCCACGAACAATATCGACAATAACCGGTGGGCTACCAATCCGACGCTTCTGAATGATTCCGACGCGGTCGTGAACGGCTTCAAGCGGAAGAACATCACTGGCGGCGCGACCGTAGATGCCTTGACGGCGGTCTTTACGCACGTAAATGACAAAGGTTTGGCCGGGGCAGGAAGCCTCAAGAACACTGGCGCGAATGACCTGACGGTCAGACGGACCGTGACCGACGGTTACGGAACGACCGACTTCCAGGAAGATGTGGTTCTGTCGGGCGCGTCGATTCAATGGCCCATGGACACCGCCATCGGGACGGCGTTCTCAGCGTATGTGTCCTTCACGATCTCCGTCAAGTCGACCACGCCGGGGAGTCCGACGACCTATGATCTCAGGCACTCTTCGACGGGAGCATACTGATGCCTTATCCTCAGGATCCGTTCGCCCTGAAAATCACGTCGGGCTATAAGTGCCCGACTTGCCAGAATCGTCCACTCATCCGCGAAACAAAAGATCAGCAATCTTCTTTCCTGGGACAGGTTCGTTGCGAAAGCTGCGGATTTGTTTCCGACGCGGCGTCGATGAGAACGGCTCAGACGGCCGCGAGGGTAAAAGCTAAGTCATGAGGAAGAGATAGCCTCGTATGACGATACAATATAACGCTGTTCCGGACCGCGCGGCGACTATCGTGGTCCATCCCACGCCTGGTATCGGCGACGCGACGACCATTGCCGATGGCCTCAGGTTGCTTCCCGCAGGCGGCGGGGACATTTTCGTGCGCGAAGGGACGTATCCGATCTCTGCCACGATCACGTTGCCGGTGGGTAAGCCGGTCGCGATCCGCGGCGTGGGAAATGCTGCGATCATCGATCTCGGTGCCAACGCGATCCCGGCCTTCACGATTCCTGACGGGGCGACCGTAAACACTCCCGTCATCTTCGATGGCTTCAAAGTCACCGGGAATGAGACGGCTGGACAAAAATTGCTCGTTTACGGAGACAACAGCGGCCTGGTCGAAGTCTACATGGAGAACATCGTCACGACTGGAGTCGAGACGACGATCGATTCCACGAGCAACGCCTCGGCATCCTCTACCCCGGGCCAGGATGATCCGCGCTTCCATCTCCTCCGGTGCCGGATCCGTCCCTGCGCCACCAACAACAGCGTCATCCTCCACAATACCGGCTTCGGCCTTCCGCGCGCCTGGCTGACCGAAGTCGAGTTCATCGGGGACTCCCTCTTCGCCATTCCTGCGCTCCGGACAGCCCCGCTCTTCGGCAGGTTGGCCGATGACAGTTGGTTCGGCGACTGCTACCTGGACAGTTGCGAGATGTCGATCGGGACGGACGAAAGCGACTTCGCGACGTTCGAGTGCTTCAATAGCACTCTCTGGAACAATGACAACGTCAATCTGACCGTCACCTACTTCCTGTTCGGCAGCTTTGAGGGCTTGAACCCGGGCACCGTCCGCGACTCGGCCTGCCGCGGCATCTACTTCGAGGCTGAAGAAGCCGGGTCGAACTTCTTTTCGAACTGGCTCCAGGACTGCCCCATCGGGATCTTCGGCGCTGGTGTCGTGGTCGGTGACAACCAGATCATCGAAGTGCGGAATCCATGGCCTGTCGCTCATCCCTTCGGCATCCAGATTCAGAATGAGCAGGCGGTAATCCGAAACAACCGGTTCCGGTTCCGGCAGACGACTCCCCAGCAGATCATTGATGTCGAGGTCTCCACAAGAATTCTCGGAAACGATTTCTCCGAGTGCTTCCCCCCTGTAAACGGGACGATCCTGCTCAATAGCGGCGAGAACATCATCACCGACAACTATTTCACATTCGCGCCGACCACGGGACCGAACGTCAACGAGACAGGCGGCGGTGGTGCGAGCTATTACGACAACAACAACCGCCTCTTCACGAACAAGACGGGCGGCGGCCCCATCGTGGATCCGATCCTCCCTCATGGAAACGGGTCGACTATTCAGGGGACCACTGGCGTAGCTGGGAACAGTTCCGTGGGCGGGACGGCCACAAACAGCATCATCGTCTGGTATAGGAATCCCTATGGCCTGGCGATGGTGAAGGGATATATCCAGAACACGGGCGCGAACAATATTACCGTCCAGGAGACCTTCCGCCTCGATACCTTAGGCACATTCACGAAGTCTACGGTAGTAGCCCCGGGTGCTAAGCTGACGCTCGACCCGTATGACTTCGCGGGAACAGCTATCCCGGCGGGTTCATTCCAGTGCTACGACTACCGAGCGGACGTTTCAGGTACTACGATTTCCTGGTATACGTTCTTCCCGATGCCTGGCGGCGTGCTCGGAACCTAAGGGGGAGCCATGCTAGTTGCCTACTGTGCCGAGTGCCTTCCACAGAAAGTGGTCCTTGGATATAACGACCGAATCTGTGAGCTCCGGACTCCGCACAACGCACACCCACAGACCAAGAAGAACGGCTACTTCCCGATCTCCTACAATGGATGGAAGCAGGTCTTCGTCGAAGGGGACGAAACTCAAACCAAGGCCAATATCGTCGCACAGTTTGGCGGAGAGTTCGTCTAAATGGCTATTCGGCTTCCAGACGGCTCGATCCAGATGGCGGACGGGCGTATTCTCTACGCCAACTCCGTCATCCTCGCAGCCGATCTGATCGAGATCCTTCCGCTCCTCACGCCTCCGCCGGCGTGGCCTTTCGTCTCGGGCGGCGGCGGCGGCGGCGCGGGCCCGCAAGGCCCCGCGGGACCTGCAGGATCGGGCGGCGGCGGCGCCGGCACGCAAGGCCAGCAGGGTTTCCAGGGAACGAATCCCGGACCTGTAGGACCGCAGGGCAATAACGGACCTCAGGGCTTCCAGGGCCTGGCGGGATCCGGAGCTCAGGGCTTCCAGGGAAGCAATGGGCCTCAGGGAAATCAGGGGACTGCCGGAACTCAGGGCTTCCAGGGTCTTACGGGGGCTGGAGTTCAAGGAAACCAGGGAAATCAGGGCATTGCCGGAGCTGGAACTCAAGGGTTTCAGGGTAATCAGGGCCTGACCGGTGCAGGAGTTCAGGGAAACCAAGGCAATCAAGGATTGCAAGGGTTCCAAGGTCTAACAGGTGCAGGGACTCAAGGTCCCCAAGGGCCTCAGGGTCTACAGGGGAGTCAAGGTTTCCAAGGCATCACAGGAGCTGGAGTCCAGGGCGCGCAGGGACTCCAAGGCCCATCCAGTGCGGGCGCTGACATCTTCGCCGCGACACGCGTCGTCAGCCTGATCGCTGGCGACGGCACCGATCTGACGGTAGCCGCCGCGATTGCTGCACTTCCGGCCGAGGGCGGCCGGATCTACGTGAAACAGGGGACGTACACGCTCGCCGCGACGAACTCGCTGCCGGACAAGCCGGTCGACATCATCGGCTCCGGCGACGGCACGATCTTCGACCTGACCACGAGCGCCATCGCCGCCTTCACGATCCCGGACATTCTCACGGAGCGTCGATCCTACACCTTCCAGAACTTCAAGGTGATCGGGAACTCGACAGCCAGCCAGAACGTCGTCGAAATCGCGGATTCCCAATTCTTCGCGGTCACGAGCATCAAGCGCGTGAACACCGAGGGCATCAAATTCCCCGTCGAGATCACGGGCGGCGGCTTCTCCGCGACCGAGGCCACCCAGATCGAAATCGAAGACTCCTGGTTCGTCCCCGTTGCGGCTGGTGACGGCGCCCTCGCCAATAACAGCGGGTTCACGAGCTCAGTAGCGGTCACGTGCCGGAACGTGAACTTCTACGATCCGAACGATAATACGATCGGCGGCACGATCAACAACGACAACTTCTCGAGCCTGGACATCGTCTTCTACGACTGCAACATCTCCTACACCGGGGAAGACGGCCTCAATACGATCCGGGCTGAGAACAGCAGGATCTTCAACTATCTCGGTCAGGGCGTCGCCACGAACCCGAACTCGATCTTTCTGGGCGGCCTTGGCGTAGACGACAATAACATCCACCCCTCGTGCTCCTTCGTGAACTGCAACGTCGTGGGAATGTCCTGGATCTTCGGCGAGCAGGTCACCGCCACCGGTGGCTGGTGGGATTCGAACGTCGTCCAGGCAGAAGTTGTAAACGGGAAATGTACTTTTGATGGGGTTGTCTTCCGCTGCGCCGCGGACGTTCCGCAGTTCCCGCACTTCGGGACGGACCCCACCGCATATATTCGGGACGGCGGCGAGCTCAATATCATCGGGTGCCGCTTTACGAACCCTGGCGGCCTCGTGAACCGCTACATCGAAGCTGCGGACTCGATGTACATCGCCTTCTGTGCCTTCGCCAACCAGGCGGCCGGGGCGAATAATTGCGGCATCCATGTAACGGGCCCGAACAACATCATCGTCGGCTGCGACTTCGATGCTCTTTGGGCGGCTCCTCCGATCAAGGAGGAAGGTGCCAATGCCGTCGCGAACAACTATACCGACTGCATTGGCTTGAACGGCAACGGCGGCACGGAGTCGGTCTACGTGACGCCATCGAATATCAGCCCCTCGACCTTCAACGGTTCGGCGCTCTTCCACGCGACAGGGTCGACCACCGACGCCCTTGTTGTGATCAAAATGACCCTCTCCGGCCTGGGCACGTCGGACTCCGGCACGAGGATCAACCCGGCTGGCCTGACCGGGCAAGGCACGATCAAGAACACGGGTGCCCAGTCCATGGACGTGAAGGAAACGGTTACGGATGCCTTCGGGGTTACCGATAGCGTGACTACGACAGTCACTGCAGGAAACGACCTCCTCCTTACGATGGCCGTGAATATAAACACGGCGCGGCCACCCTATGTGTCCTATAAGATCGAGGTAAAGAGCACTGCGGCTGGCGTTCCTACGACCTACAGCTACCAGCACACCATGAACTCCGAGGTGACTTGGTGAGGATTAAATGAAGCCGTTGCCGCCTGAAGCGCTCTCCGTTAGGGGCCGACTGCTCAATCGCATGGCCGACTGCCCTGGATGTCAGGTCCACGGGTTGATCTGGACAACGAAGGACGCCAATAGCCCCTACTTGGGCCAGGTCCTATGTCCCTCCTGCGGCTGGACCAAGACGAAGGAAGAGTTCATGGTCATCTGGAAGGATGCGAATAGCTAACCAATGACCGCAACGGCGAGAGCTAATCCTGGAACTACCGCCCAATTCGTCCAGAACCCCACCGGGTTTGTGGATGGGATCCTATCGGGCGAAATTCTCGCCCAGGCGGTCCCGGCGATGAGCGTTCGGACCGTGAGCTTGGTCGTCATGCGGAACGGTCTCCAGGAGTCCATTCCCGATCAGACCCTGACGATTACTGCGGCGCCTGCTGCAGGCTTGGTCCGTTGCGATATGGTTCAGTGGAATGGGACCACGATCAACGTCAAGAATGGCACCGCGGCGGCGATCTCTTCGGCAGACGCACCTACGCCGGACTCTGGCTTCATCCCCCTCGCTCTTACGATGGTGTTCAACGGCGACACCACCGTCAGGGATATGGGCAAGCTCGACAGCACATCGTCGAGCAAGGGTCGTATTTATGCCTATTATTTCGCGCGCCGCGGTATCTTCGCCTCTTCCCAGGCAGCGCAGGACACGACGACGAGCGGCGACGACGTGGAAGTCGCGCTGCCGCTCTACCATCCCAGAAGCAGCGTGATTCATATCAAGGGAGCAGGCTCCGCGACTCAAAACTCGAACTTGTCCGGTCTTCAGGTGATCTTGAGACTGGACGGCACACTCATCACGCGATCCCAGGCCAAGAATCAGTGGAACAGCAATACCGGTTCCATCGGCGACACGGGCAACCAGGATACCGTTGAGACCGAGATGCCGCGCGCCGGCGTGGCCTCCGGAACTCATCGCTGGGTGGTCAACTGGACCTTCCGCGCCGCCGGACAAACGCTGACCTATCGGCTTCTGCAGTTGCAGGAAGTCCTGTAAGGCGAAACTATGACCGCGACAGCGAGAGCTAACCCTGGAACCACCGCCCAATTCGTCCAGAACCCCACCGGGTTTGTGGATGGGATTCTCAGCGGTGTGATCCAGGCTGGTGCTGGCGCGATGCAGGTCAATTCCTCGAGCCTGATCGTCATGAGGAACGGCATTCAGGAAACCGTTCCTGACACGACGCTCAACGTCACGGCCGCCGACGCTACGAACCCTCGCGTGGACATGGTCCAATGGAACGGCACCACGCTTTCCATGAAGAACGGGACAGCGGCGGCGATCGCCACCATGAATGCCCCGACGCCCGATGTAGGCAACATTCCGCTGGCGCTGATCTTCATCTACGCGAACGGGACGACGATCAAGAACCTCGGTCAGCAGGATGCGACCGGACAGTTTAATGCCATCTTCGCGTATTATTATGCGCGCCGCGGCCTCTATGCATGCCTCCTTTCGAGGCAGTCGTCGTCGGGACCCTTCGGTGGTACTGCCGACCCGATCGTGGCTCTGCCGGTGTACAACGCTCGTTCCGGCATCTATCGATTCGAGTACACCGGAAACCTCACGGTAGCAGATGGAAGCACCGTGTGCAGGCTCCAGGTCATTGTAGCCTTGGATGGGACTCAGTTTACTGGAGCCGGCGGCCCGAACACGACGGTATCTCAGGTCGACACAGCGGCCAGCACCAGCAGTGGTTCGTGCAATGCTCATGTGAACTACTCTCGAGGGATCATCAGTTCTGGTGTTCACCGCTGGAATCCCTTCATCACGGGGGGAGGCAATACACAGAGTCTGGGCTACCGCCAGGCGGAGCTCCAGGAGATCCTCTAAATGGCTACGCGGCTTTCAGACGGCTCGATCCAGATGGCGGATGGGCGTATCCTGTACGCCAACTCCGTCATCCTCGCAGCCGATCTGATCGAGATCCTTCCGCTCCTCATTCCGCCTCCGGCATGGCCTTTCATTTCCGGTGGCGGCGGAGGCGGCGCTGGAACTCCTGGAGCGCGCGGTGCAGACGGAGCTCCTGGAGCGAATGGCCCTCAAGGCTTCCAGGGACAGAATGGTGCCTTCGGCGGCCCCCAAGGCTCGCAGGGCTTCCAAGGCATGGATGGGGGTGAGGGGTTCCAAGGCAATCAGGGCTTCCAGGGAACGGGTGCTCAGGGTCCTCAGGGAACGAATCCTGGCGCTCAGGGGCCGCAAGGAAACTTTGGAGCCCAAGGCTTTCAGGGCTTTCAGGGCATCGATGGGACTCAAGGTACCCAGGGCATTCAAGGGCTGCAGGGAACCAATCCTGGCGTTCAAGGCCCGCAGGGCAACGACGGGATGCAGGGGATCAACGGTACGCAGGGCCTTCAGGGTTTCCAAGGCAATGAAGGCCTTCAGGGCCTGCAGGGAACGAACCCGGGCGTCCAAGGGCCTCAGGGCAACCAAGGCTTCCAAGGGATGAACGGAGTCGACGGACCGCAGGGTTTCCAGGGCATTCAGGGCCTGCAGGGAACGAATCCCGGCGTTCAAGGGCCTCAGGGCAACCAAGGGTTTCAGGGAACGGGAGCGCAAGGCCTGCAGGGTTTCCAAGGCTCCGGCGGCCTTCTCGGGTTTCAAGCACAGGATGCCGGCACTCTAAGTATCAGCGCGGCTAGTGGAGTCACGGATCTGCCGTCATCCACGCTCAGCTTCACCTTGGCCGCCACCACGCGCGTCGAGTTTTTTGCGACCATTTTCAGCAATCAGATGTCACAAGGCCAGCCGGACTCCGGATTCTCCGGCCGTACGCTCCTGCGCGACGTCGGGAACGCGATCACCTACGATCTGGTTCAGCATGTGAATGCTGGCGCTACCGGTGGAGCTGGCTCATGGACCGGGACAATCGATGCGGGCGTTAGCGGTCGCCGTCTTTTGACGCTTGCTGCCGGGTCATACACCTTCAAGCTCCAAGCCGTCTGCGACAGCGGTACGGGACTGGACACATTGAATTACACATATCCGCTCGTCTTTACGGTCAAGGACTACGGGCCGCCGTAATTGAAGGCTAAGAGGCCGTTCGGGATGAAAATTGACGATCCTTCCGTTCCCTCGTTCAAAGTATAAGTCCAGCTTGCTTCCTCGGCTCCTTAAGCGTAAACTTCTAGTACGTCCCGGGCCTCCCCCGGCCTTGGGCTGAGCATTCCAGAGCGTCTTTTCCGCCCAATCTTGGATTATGTCATGAGGCGGAATTGATGGCCGATCCAGGCGCCGTCCTCAAGTTTCCCGGGGGAAAGCCTCCTCCTGCTGAAACGCCCCTGCCGCTGACCAGCAAAGGCACGACTGTTCCCAAACTGAGCTCGTACGACTACGACGAGACCGTAAACCTCTATCAGATCGCCACTTCCGTTAAGAAGAAGGCTGAGGATCTCATTCTGTTCGTAGAACAGAATAGATCGGTCGCGCGCCAGGCTGGAATCGAAATGCTGGCCGTGCAGCTCACGTCGATTCTTGAAGGAGAGAAATTCCAAAGAGTAGTCGATTCCCTCGAGGACTCGGTTTATCGACGCATCCCGGTTGCCTTGACTCAGGCGGGCGTCGATAAAGTCCATCGCATGGAACGGCTCATCGCGGACGCCGATCACGTCATCGTCAATTACATGAACGGCCGCAAGGTCGAACCGATGATGGGACAGAGTTCGGGTCCTTCCTATTCTCAGATGCCCTTCCCGGTCTATGCCAATTCTGGATCGAGCGATGCCGGAACCTGGATCCCGGTCGTCATCATCGGGATCGCCGGCATCATAGGAGTGATCGCCATCATTGCGCTCACTAATCGTCCTCGCGAAGCCGCCCCTGTGGCGCCGGCACCGGCGCTGGCATCGGTGAAAGCCAAGTCGAGAAAAACCTGAGCTCAAATGAGCGACCTCGACAAGGACATGCAGGGCGGCCGACTCCGTCGAGTCGGAAAGCCCGAGGACCCGGATGACGCAGTTCGACTTCGCGATATCGCAGGAATCGCGAAGATCGAAGCGCAGAAATGCATTCCTGCGGCATTCCCGACTGGAATGGGCGGTGGCCGCGGCGATCGCGGAGAGCGCGGGCCACAGGGCCCTGCAGGATCTGGCAGCGGCGGCGGGGGATTCCAGGGAAATCAGGGCAATCAAGGAAACCAGGGCCCGAGTGGTGCGTTTGGTGGGCCGCAGGGAAATCAAGGATTCCAGGGACAGACAGGACCTCAGGGAAACCAAGGCAATCTTGGAGCTCAGGGATCCCAAGGATTTCAAGGCTTGCAGGGAAGCGGTGTCCAGGGAAATCAGGGACTTCAGGGCACTTTGGGCCTACAAGGGCCGCAGGGCTTCCAAGGGACCGGGGCCCAGGGAAATCAGGGTCTACAGGGCTTTCAGGGCCTACAAGGGCCACAGGGCTTTCAGGGAAGCGGATTCCAGGGTGCTCAAGGTCTGCAGGGACTTCAGGGTATCGATGGAACTCAAGGGTTCCAGGGCTTCCAAGGAACCGGGGCTCAAGGAAATCAGGGCCTGCAGGGCTTTCAGGGGTTCCAGGGATTCCAGGGATTCCAGGGAACTGCGAACGGCGGAGCTCAAGGGTTCCAGGGATTCCAGGGACCTCAGGGTCTACAAGGTCTCCAGGGCCTTCAGGGAAATCAGGGCTGGCAGGGTCTACAAGGTCTCCAGGGCCCTCAAGGATTCCAAGGGGCCGACGGGCCGCAAGGTCCTCAGGGCCCCCAAGGATTCCAGGGACTTCAAGGAGCTCAGGGAAACCAGGGCTGGCAAGGTCTGCAAGGCCTTCAGGGTCCTCAAGGATTCCAAGGGAACGATGGCCCTCAGGGAAACCAGGGGCTGCAGGGACTTCAAGGTCTTCAGGGACCTCAAGGCTTCCAAGGCCTAACCGGGCCTCAGGGAAACCAGGGGCTACAAGGACTTCAGGGGCCCCAGGGATTCCAAGGACTCACTGGGCCTCAAGGCAATCAAGGTCTCCAAGGCCTTCAGGGTCTGCAAGGGCCTCAAGGGCTGCAGGGACCTCAGGGCTTCCAAGGATTCCAGGGACCATCCAGTGGATTCTCTGCGGGAGTCTCGACCGGCGGCAATACAGCCGGCAGCACGGGAACAGTTTCCGCGCAGGTCGTGTTTGCCGGCGGCAATAACATCACGCTCTCGCAGTCAACCCTCGCTGGCGGCCTTGCGACAATCACGATCTCGGGTCGCGATGCTGTTTTTGGTCTCGGCGTATCGACTGGCGGAAACACTTCGGGCAATACGGGAACGACGAATGGCACCGTTGTTCTAGAGGGAATCGGAGCTGTAACTCTCTCTCAGTCTACTGATGCCGGAAGTCAAGCGACCATCAGGATTTCCGTAGCGAATGGCATTTTCGGTGCCGGCGTCTCTACGGGCGGCAATACTTCCGGAACGACTGGAACCGTCACAGGCACGCTGGTCTTGGCCGGTGGAAACAATATTACTCTCTCGCAATCGACTGATACCGGCGGCGCGACGATCACGATCTCTGGCGCCAATGGCTTCGGCGCCGGCGTCTCGACGGGCGGCAACACTTCCGGGACGACAGGAACAAATGGCGGGACGCTGGTGCTTGTTGGGGGCAATGGAGTTACGCTCTCTCAAGCAACCGGCACCGGCGGTAACACTATCACGATCTCCGGCGATGCTACCAACCTTCGGATCTTGTCCCACAATGCCGAATGGGTCTCCAACTGGACGGTGTTGAACCAGACGCTCAGCCTAGTCCGGATCACGGTGCCACGCCTTGTCGTCGGGACGCGCATGGAATTCGTGATCGATCTGACGGGCAACTCGAACTCATCCGGCGCGTTCACGATCTCGGCCGGCTTCTATACGATGTCGGGATCGACTGCATCTCTCGCTACGAGCGGTTCCAGGCAAATCTCCTGGAGCTCCGGCAGCGCCACCAGCGTCTCAACCATCTATGGCGGCAATTCCGGAACGAGATTCCGGACATTGGCTATCAATGCCACTCTGACTCCGGGCGATTACCTTGTCGGCCTGAACTTCCAGACTTCCAATAACGGGACATGGAGGATATTCGGACGGCAGGGAATGTCGATCGTCGGGGCTCTGGACACCAATGAAACAAATATCTTCCTGGATGGAACGTCAGTGTCTTCGACAGGCGCGTTCCCGGTCTCCATCAACGTCACGGACACGAACTACGCGCGCACGGGAGGAAGTGCCCTCAGGCAGCCAGGGTTCATCGTGGCAGGCACGTTGTAACGAGGAATTATGGCCGGCGATAACTTTCAGGACAATGTAAAGCTCGACAGCCTGACAAGGCTCGTCAACGAAGGACCGGCCGTCGTTATCGGCACCGATCCCGGCGCAAAGAGCGTCATCCTCAAGAACGATCTCGGCGAAATGCACGTCGTCGGCAACCCGACCACGAACCGGACGGTTGTCCTTCCCGACTCCGATGGAACGCTGATCTTTTCAGGTCAGGCTGTTCAAGGGCTCGGAGTCTCAACGGGCGGAAATACCGCAGGCAGCACGGGCACAACGATTGGCACCATCGTGTTTGCTGGCATGGGGGGCGTGACGCTCTCGCAATCGACGGCAGCAGGCTCGCTTGCCACAATCACCATCAGTGCTAATCCTGGGGCGAACGTTAACGCCATCGGCGTTTCCACTGGGGGGAATACCGCAGGAACCACGGGCACGACCATCGGGACCGTCGTGCTCGTCGGAATCGGAAACGTGACCCTCAGCCAGTCGACCGCAGCCGGCTCGAACGCGACGATCACGATCAGCGGGGGAGACGCGACACTTAAGAGCTACTCGTATCCCGATCAGCCAGCCGGATCCTTCGGATCCTCGAACGGCGGTCTTTCGCTCATGCCGGTTCAGATCCCGGTCAATGTCAACGCGACCAAGGTTGTCTTCCTTGGGCACCTGACGGCAGCCACAAACTCGACCGGCTCGGTGATTTTCAGCCTTGGCGTCTATACGCTATCGGGATCCACGGCGAGCCTGGCGAGCTCCACGGTACGTCAGTTCTCCTGGACTACCGGAACCACGAATTCCACAGCGACGACGGCTCTCGGTGGACAGAGCGGAACGCGTTACCGGAGCTTCGATTTGGGAGGCACCTGGGCATTTACGCCAGGCAACTATCTCTTTGCCTTCTATGGCCGAACCTCGAACGCTGGGAGCTGGACCTTCTGGGGGATGGATCAGACGCTCTCCATCGCGGGTGGCGGCGAAGCCAACGATACCCAGTTCTTCTACCCTGGCTTCTCAACCTCAAGCTTTACGACCGCAATGCCGGCTTCGATCAACGTGACGGATACAAACTATGTTCGCACTGGTATCAGTGCCTTCCGGCAAATAGGTTATTGGTTGATAGGGCCGTAAAATGCCTTTTACCGTTTCCGGCGTCACGATCAACGGTTTCGTCCAGGTTGCCCAAGTGGATGGAGGCGACCAGGGACTTTGCTTCTTCGGTTCGATCGTCAATACAGGAGCGAATGGTCTTTCCCTAAGAATCACGGTAACGGACTATTATGGAAATACGGATGTCTTTACGCCGGCGACAATAGCAGCGGGAGCGTCCGCAAAGTTCGATAGTATTTCCTTTTCGTTTGGGCCCAATACGAAGCCGCCGTTTAGGAACATCAAGCTGGAGGTAGCGGCGGCGACCAACAACCAACAAACCACCTTCACGTTCGTCGTCACGCAATTTTAACCCTATTCGTGTTGAGGGTTTACTTCGGTGGCCTATAATCAATCTTGCCGATGAGGAGATAAAAGGATGTTCATAACGAATAGCGGCGATTACATGACCGGCGGCAAGTTCGTGTTTGCCGGCCAAGTGGCTCCTTCCGTGGCGGTATCCAGCATTACGTTTTCTGGACTCAATGGTGACAATGATCGGCTCTATGGGGTGAGCTTCCTTTGGAGGAATCCAATCACTGGGGCCAGGAAGCTCAAGTTCCAGCCCAATGGGTCGGCAGTACCCTCGGGCTCTTCTATGCGAGTCGATGAGTTCGAAATCCTGGGCGTCGTAGCAACTCAGCAGAACGACTCGGATTTCGGATGCGCTCAACTGACCGCTGCGGGGGCGGACACTTTCGTTCAGGGAACGGCGTTCTTCGCATGTCAGTCGATCAACGCAGACGGATCCCCGGTTGGCCGCGCCTACGAAGGCAGAGGCTATGCCGAGGATTCGGCGGCCATCGTCGGCGTCCGGCGCCGCCACTTCTACAGGAGTGGCTTCTGGAAGGATGTCAATGACGTGATCGAGTCGATCACCATCATCGCAGATCCGTCAGCCAATGCGATCGATGCGGGTTCGGACTTCAGGCTTTGGAGGGCAGCATAGTTATGAAAATAAAGAGATGGAATGGGAATACGCTCGTCGAAGTGCCCAATCCGAAACTCGATGAGTTCGCAAGAGAAGGCCTTTATGTCGAGAACGCAGACGGAACCCGACACCTGTGGATCTACAACGGACCTGATCCCGTGCCTTCGTCTGCCGTGATCAAACAGAGGATCGAGAAGGAAGTTCCCCATTAGACCCTTGAAGTAAACCGCTTCCATGTTACAATCCTGTCCTGGAGAGAAAACATGGGAGCGCCTTCATCTGACGGGAACAACCTGGTTTCTTCGGAAGAGGCTCTGAAGTCTTCCGAAGGACTTGGTTTCGAACGGATCGTCACGATCCCGGGGTCGACGTACAAAGATAATTCGACCATCATCATCGTGCCGATGCGGGGCATCCTCATTCACTCGAATGATCCGGTCTGCAAGAATGGGGACCATCGCTATTGCAAGAAGCCCTTCGCCCATCAGAAGGTCATCTCGTCCTGGATGAACCTCATCGCCCCCATGAATCAGAAACGGATGCTCATGCAGATCGTGGGGCATGAGGTCGGGGAAGCCTACAACGACGCCATCCGGCAGATTCTAGCCAATCCCGAGTGGTCGAAGTGGAAGTACATCATGACCCTCGAGGATGACAACTTACCTCCGCCGGACGCGCATATCCGGCTCCTCGAGAGCATCGAATGGGCCGGCTTCGACGCCATGAGTGGACTCTATTTCACGAAGGGCGACTGCGGGATGCCCATGGCCTACGGAGATCCGGACGAATACCGCCGAACCGGCAACCTCGACTTCCGGCCGCGCGACGTTAGGGCTGCTCTCCAGCACGGAAATATCATGGAAGTAAACGGCATCGCCATGGGCTGCGCGCTCTGGCGGCTGGATCTCTTCAGGCAGGTTCCGCCGCCCTGGTTCGTGACCGTCGCCGACGTCGTTCCTGAACGTGGCGGCGCGATCGCGCAGACGCAGGACCTCAACTTCTGCGAGAAGGGGCGCCGAGTGGGGAAGAAATTCGGCGTTGACTTCCGTGTCCGGGTCGGCCACCTCGATCTCGACAGCGGCGTTGTCTACTAATGTCCGTCTTTTTCTACCCCCTACATTCCGGAGCCCGCCATGCCTGAAGGAGCCGACCTGGGCCTCAAACTGGCCATTCCCGCGCCACAGGAAGAGAAAGCGCCTCTCAAAATGGCCGAAGCCACGAAGGGCGTCCGAATCGACCTGGCATGCGGGCAGAGCTGCCGAGATGGGTTCGATGGCGCGGATCTCCTAGCTCCGAACGTGAAGTACAAAGTCGACCTCATGAAGTTCCCATGGCCATGGAAGGACAACTCCGTGGATGAGCTCCACTCGTCGCACTTCATCGAGCATATCGAGGCCCGGAATATCGAGGAGCGAGACTTGGACCTCTCGCGCTGCGCGGAGATCGGCATCGCGGAGAGCGTCGTGAAGAAGGACTTCGTCGGTAAGGACATGCTCTTCGGGTTCTTCGACGAGTGCTACAGGATCCTCAAGCCCAATGGGAAGATGAACGTGATCTGTCCCGCTCTTAGGAGCAACCGGGCATTCCAGGATCCCACGCATAGGCGCTTCATCCCGGCAGAGACGTTCCTTTACCTGAATGGCAAGTGGAGGAGCGACAACAAGCTCGACCACTATCGGGCCATCTGCAACTTCGACGTGAAGTGCGATCCGATCGTACCGATCGAGATGACGACCTACCACCCAGAGGCACAGCAGGTCAAGCTGATGCACTACTGGAACACCATCGTCGACTGGACGGCGAATCTGATCGCCTTGAAATGACGATGGCGATTCCGGGCGAAGGTTACGTCGATCGCGGGAAGCTCCAATACTTCGGTGGCCGACCATTCGTCTCGGATGGGGAGTTCAAGGCTCCCGCGGCCCCTTGCGAACACGCCCTGCTGATCGGGAAGGTCAGGGAAGACTCTGAAATGGGAGTCTGGCGCATCCCGCTGACCTACGTCATCTTCAAGGGGCATCCCGAGGAATATAAGACTGAAGGCTACTGCGTCCATTGCGCGCTGGCCTATTTGATGCGGTCTCAGGGACGCGAAGAAGGGATCCCTTGAAAGTCCTGGCGCTAAGGATTAGACTCTAATTAGCCCGTCCTCCCCAGGCGGGTTTTGTTTCAAGGCTCCGCCCGGTTGAAGGCGCATCGTGGCCGATCCGCGGATCTTCGAACCCTTTCGGGATGCTTCCTTTAGGGTCATCCTTTCAAGAGCCTTCAAGTCTTTCCCGAAACGGGTTGAGGAGATCCTGGCTCGCGAAAACTGGAATCATTTCACGGATTTCATGGCAGCCGTCGAAAGATCCGGACGCGTACTGTTCCAGTTCGAAGGAAAACTTAGCCAAAAACTGATCGAGATACACGGTCCTGATGCTGCCGTCAAAACGATGTACAACATTGCCAATACGAATGCGATGAATCAGCTTCTGTCAGGAGCCTTCTTCGGGATTCAAGAGGGAGAAGTTGATCGAAGACTTTCGGGTGCGGCGATGGCCTCTCTGGGCATAGAGTCCTGGTACAACTTTTCAATGCATATACTTCACTGGTCCTTGGCAGCCTATTCGGAGATGACCGGAGGAAAGACTCCTCTGGATACTGCGCAACCAGACACGCTCTTGTTTATGGGGCTGACGGATAGCGTTCCGACTCCCGAAACCATGAACAAGGTGATGAAGGCCTTTGGGATGCCAACGGTCGAGCACCTGACGGCAGCATTTTCTGCGTTCCTCCCAGGCGAGCTCACGGTGGAGGATCTTGATCGCTCTATTGGAGATCCGGCTCTACTTACCGAGCTCGTCAATCGCTGTCCATCAAATCCCCATAAAGGCATTGTCTTTTCTGCCGTTGATAATCCTATGGCTCTCGGATATGCTGGAGTTTAGATGATCTCTCTCTCCGAATGCGCTCCCTGCAAGGCCATGAGAATGCAGGCCGAGGCTGAAGAAGAATTCCGCAAGCGCTTTGGCGTCGTCAATCCCCGTCCTGCCGGCATGATGGGCTGGCGCCCCTATATGGGCCAGGCTTCAAGCATGTTCTCCACACCGGCCGCGTCCCCTGGACTGGCACCCAAGCCCTATGCGAGCCAGGTCCAGGAGCGTCTCTTGTGGTTCGCGGCCGGAAACGTCTTCGGGTTTCCTCTGGGAATCCTCTCGAATGTTGCCTTCAAGAGTCTTCGCCGGTATCGCAGTGAGGCTGCCATGTTCGCCGCAATGGCCGCTGGCGTGGGACTTCTCTCCGCAGTCCTTCCCATCGAGAGCCCAGTGATGGGCATGATTTCCAAGGTTTCCGGTATCCTCTCGGGTGGAGCGATGGCAGACATCGTCCTTCCGAAGAAACCGGTCCTGCTGCCCGCATAAAATTCCCTTTCCAGCCATCGGTAAACGCGGTATTATCCCTTCGATAAAATGTCGAGGGGGATAATTGCCGATTGCGGGGATCAAGCTTCTCATCATCGGGCCCGCCATCCAGCTTCCGTACGAGTGCAAGGTCATCAGCGACAGCGCAGCGATTCTTCCGACGATTGCACAGTTCCAGCCGGACGTCATCATGACGACGGCCTTCATACCGGGATCGCTTAACAGCGCTACCTTCGAACTTAGGAAGCGCTGGATCCATGTACCGGCAAACACGTCGCCGGAGGCCGCAAGGCAGGCCGTGGAGAACTGCTATCTGTCCAACATCTGGGCTGTTCATCAATACCAGGCCGCCAACCCTCTGATCTCCGTCTATACCGGCACCTATAACACCGGCGATTACCTGAGAGATACCTACCAGTCGCTTCGAGACCAGACCTATGCGAACTGGGAGTGGGTCGTTATCGACGATCATTCAAACGATGGGACCTGGGAACGTCTTGAGGCCTTGGCGAAAGACGACATCCGGGTTCGTCCATATCGTTCAGGAAAACGGCTCGAAAAGATTGGGGCAGTGAAGGACCAGGCCACCCGTCTTTCGAAGGGCGTTTATCTCGTGGAACTCGACCACGACGACATGCTGACGGATTTCGCTCTCGCTGATATTAGGGATGCCTTCGAAAAGAATCCGGAAGTAGGCTTCGTCTATTCAAACTCGAGCAACTTCTTCGAGAACGGCCAATTCCATCGGTTCGACGACGAATTCTGGAAGAATCGCTACCGGGAGACCGAGTACCGCGGGAAGAAATGGCTGGAATGCCTGAATCCGGACATCTACGACCGCTTCGGACCTGACTTCCAACAGCAGTTCGGATGGTTTCTGACGGTCGGTCCCAATCACGTCCGGGCCTTCCGGGCGAAGACCCTGTTTGAACTCGGCGGTTATAATCCGAGTCTTCCGGTCGCCGATGACTGGGACCTCTATGCGAGATTCTTCCTTTATTCGAAGTGCCATCACGTCGACAAGATGCTGTATCTCTACCGTTTCAAGGACAACTGGGCGAACACGACCTTCACAAGGAACAAGGCGATCCAGGATCACCTGCAACTCGGCCGTGGTAACTACGCGGCGGCGTTCAAGGCCTTCAACGAGCAGCGCCAGAGATCGGCGTCGACCGGAGGTGGCGAGCTCCTGCTGACGGTCATCGTTCCCTCCATCCCATCGCGGATGGAATCCTTGTATGGGGTGCTGAACGATCTCTTTAAGCAGGCGGATGGGAAGCCGGTCGAAATCGTCTGCCTGCTCGACAACAGGAAGAGCAACCTCAGCGAGAAGCGAAACCAGGCGATCAAGAATGCCAAGGGCAGGTTCATCTCGTTCGTCGATGATGACGACAAGATCGAGCCGGATTACGTCGATCAGATCCTCGAAGCCATCAAGACCAATCCTAAGGCCGACTGCGTTGTCTTTGACGTTCTGGTTCACGGCTACACGCCGGAGCCCAAGCTCTGCGCTTACGGGATCGAGTACGAACAGGGGGAAAACGAGACCTCCTATCTCCGGAAGCCGAATCACGTCATGGCCTATCGGACGGAGATCTCTCGGAAGCACGAGTACCGGAAGGATCTCTCCGCGATCAGCGAAGACACCGAATGGGCTGAAAGGGCCTCGAAAGACATTCAGTCCCAGGCCAGGATTTCGAAGACCCTTTATCACTACTTCTACAACCCGAAGACCACGACGCAGCTCATGCCGGCTCCAGGCCAGAGAACGCTGAAGGATGTCTCGTTCATCGTGCTCGAGGCCGCCGAGACTGCGCTCACAAAACGCTGCATCCAATCCATCCGGGAGCATGCACCTGGCTCGGAAGTCGTCTACGTCTCAAACGGCGTCATTTCCTGTCCGGATCGGAAGGCAGACGTCCAGGTCGACTTCAACGTCAATCTGGGGTTTGCGGCTGGATGTAACGCCGGCGCGGCCGCGGCCACGCGCCCAATCCTATGCTTCATGAACAATGATGCGGCTTTCGTGGACGATACTCCGGCGAAGCTGCTCGCGGGCCTGTCGGATGCGAATCCGATCACCGCGCCATTCTCCAATAAGGCAAAACCCCCTCAGGGTGATATTCCCAGGGCAGCCGTCCCTAAGACCGACGTCTTTCCGGATATGGTAGTCGGGCTCTGCATGATGATCCCAAAGGCGCTCTTCCAGGAGCTCGACGGCTTTGATCCCGATCTTCTCACCTACGAAGACGACGAATTCTGCCGGAAGGCGGCGATCAAGGGCTTCAAGCCCAAGGTCGTGGCCAATACCTGGGTCGACCATGAACGTCATGAAACCTTCAAAAAGCTGGGCCTCGATGTCGACAAGGTGATGGCCAAGAATGCCCTCATCTACCGGAAGAAGAACCCTGTCATCCGCGTGATCGTGATTGCAAAAGACGAGGAAAAGGCGCTGCCCGGCTTCTTCAAGCAGTTCGAGCAGATCACGCGCGACTGGTGCGTCCTGGACACAGGTTCGAAAGATCGCACGGAGATCCTGGCGAAGGATCTCGGATGTCGCGTGGAGAAAGGGCCTTTCGAGGACTTTGCCTCCGCGCGGAACGATGCGGTCAGCCGCTTCGGCGCCGGCGCCGACTGGATCATCATGATCGATCCGGATGAAAGGCTGGATGAACATACGCTCAAGCATCTCAAGGAGCTGCTCTATCGCACGACGGACGACATCCTTTATTCGATGCTCCAGGCGAAATATCCGGATGGGAGCATACGCCGTTTCGTTTCAAAGCCCTTCATCTGGCGTAACAAGCCGGAAATCAAGTGGGTGTTCAAGGTCCATGAGAAGCTCATTGGATCCAAGCACCAGGCCGTGGTCGTGAACTCCATGAATACGCACCTGATCGAGCTCCACGAAGATGGACGTCGGCAGGCCGCGAGCGGCTTCTACGACGCGCTCATGAAGGCGGAGCCCTATTTCACGGATCCGGCTTACAAGAGGAAGATGATCGAGGAATGGCCGATCCTCGATTACGACCGCATGGAAGATCCTCGCATCCGGGCGATCTATGCTGGACCCCTAGTCTCCGTCGTCATTCCGACCTACAAGCGGGCCGAGCTGCTTAATCGAGCCATTTCATCGGCGCTTGCCCAGGATTACGCCAATATCGAAGTGATCGTCGTCGGTGATAAGTGCCCTGATCTTGCGGAACTGATACCGCTCGGTCCTCCGCCAGATCGCGTCCGGCTGTTCAATCTGGTCCACAATCATGGCGCCGGCGGTGCCGTTCCGCGCAATCATGCGATCGCCGCGGCCGGCGGTTCGCTCATCGCCTACTTGGATGACGACAATGTCTGGAAGTCGGATCACGTCTCATCGCTCTATACGGCGATGATGGAAAATGGAGCCTCGTTCGCCTTTTCATCCATGGAAGTGAACGGTACCGACCTCAAATTCTCGGAACCGAAACACGGTAGCATCGACACGTCATGCATCCTCCATCGGAAGAACCTCGTGGAGAAGTACGGAGGCTGGAAGGACCGGACGAAGGCAAATTACTATCACGATTGGGAGTTCGTGAGTCGCTGGGTGAATGGTAGCGAGAGGTGGGTGGCTACCAGGAAGCCGACGCTGATCTATAACGCGGAGACCTGCGGACAGCGTGAATTCCTCGAGGCGCTTGCCTTGTCGAAGGCATCCAAGTAGAATTCTGAGACAGCAGGAAGGTCTCCCCCGACCCGTCCCTGGTGATTTGCTTGGTCCGCCCCCGTCAGCCTATACCCATGGCTTGGCAACGCTGCGGAAACCTGCCCTACTATCGCAAGGCCATGGGAAGGACGACGTTCTACGTCAACCCCTTCAACTGGAGCCAGGTCATCGTCTCGGCGGAGAGGCAAGACGAATGGGCGGGCATCGCCACTATCCTATACCGAAAAGCCTTGAGATATGATTGGGACGCGCTAAAAAGCGGCTCCAGGATCATCGACGAAAAAGACAAGACGAACGTTCTCCGGGCTACGCATGAATGGTTTGTCGATCGAATGAAGGCGGAAGAAGCGAAGCTTCCGAGTTCCGAGGTCATTCGACTCTTCAAAAATGCGCCCAATGATGCCCGAGATTTCGTGCTGGAAGGCGTGGGAGCATTGATCACTGGCCTGGGCGCATCGATCGAAGCTCCCGTCACGCTCATCGCCGTCGAGAAAGACAGTCCGGCTTACAAGGATATCTCGGATCTACGCGAAGTGTTCAATTATGCCCAGAAGTTCTTCATCGCTCCGACCCTCGACCAGGCGATCAGCGAGGCTCTCGATTACCTGGGCATCTACGAATGCTAAAAAGCATCTTGCCCATAAGTCATTCTAGCGCTACACTTCGTTAGCCCTTTCCCCAAAGGGTCTTTGGCATTAGGTATCCGCCCTCGGCCCGTGTGGTGATGGGAAGCGATAACTTCGAGCAGGACCTTGGGGAACTCAGCGGGCAGCTCAAGGCGCTCATGCCTACCCTTGAGCGGATGGAGGCCCGGCTTCACCAGGCCCAGATCGATGCTGCGGCCGCAGAAGCACGGAATCAGGCCCTCCGCAAAGAATTCGATGACCTGAAAACCAAGGTCTCCAACCGTCTGGCTGATCTTTACAAGAAGGCCCAAGATGCCGTTCTCGAAAACGGCAAAATCAAAAATCAGAACGGGAACCTGAAACGTGATATCAAGGAAGCAGTAAATAATGCGGTACAGCCGTTGCTGACGCGCGTTACTGACTTGGAAACCAAGCTCACGGCAATTGAAGAGAAAAAAAAGAGCATCTGGAATAAGGCTTGGGAAGTTGCGAAAATTCTGATGGCTGCCGGCGTTGGAGCAGTGGTGACCAAGCTGCTCAAGTAGGAGATCGACCATGGACAAGAAGAAGAGGGTCCTGGTTGTCGAGGACGACAATGGAATCCGATTGGCCATCTCCAGCATCTTGGAGCGCCAGGGATACGAAGTGACCAACGTCACCGACGGCGAGAAGGCAATGGAACAGGTGGACAAGGCCGACGTCGTCCTGCTGGATATCTTTCTGCCCAAGATCACGGGGGACGAGTTCCTGAGACGGATCCGAAACAAAGGGAATATGGTGCCCGTCGTCCTCATGAGCGCCGCAATGCCGGAGGCTGAAGCAATGGAATGCTTCAAGCCATTCAAAGTGGTCGATTACGTGGCAAAGCCGTTCCGAACCAAGGAACTGGTCGAGAAGGTCAACAAAGCGGCTTCAATCGCGGACAATCTTTCCGTGGTCAAGAACACGGCGGATCGACTGAAGGGCTTCATCAGCCGGCAGGCGGCTCTCTGAGATGAGCTTCGAATCCTACCTTGGCGCCGTTGTGGAAGCGGAAGCCGCCTCCGGCGCATCCCAGAAAGCCCTTGAAGAGATGATCGCGGAGATCATCGGCATCTTCAAAGATCCCGTCATCCTCTATCCGGGAGGCTGGGAAGACTCCTTGCCTCCTACACTCTGGGAGATGATTCGCCTGGAGCGCTTGGTCCAGCAGATGAAGGCGAAGGGCAAGAAGATCGAGGAATCGACCGACGCGGAGGCCATGGCATACCTCTATTCGGCATCGCTCGTAGCCCCCATGAGCAATGATTGGGCGAGCATCTACATGTGGCTTGGAAGAGATCTGTTGCCGGAGGGCGTTCCCAGAGATCAGTTCGTGCCGAAGGCCCTCAGCAGCGATCAGCAGCGCCAGCTTGATGACCTGAAGCGCTGGATTTACCGGAAGAAGACTTCTGGAAGAAAGAGCATCAAGCCATATCCCCTGGAAAAGCCTTCCAGAAAGAAGAAGGCCAGGAAGCTGCAGCCGGCAATCGGCGATCTCTATGGGCCCGAGATCATCGAAGCCGAGTACTAGTCCCGGCACCCCCGGGCAAACGTGAAAAAACGCGATCTCCTGTTGAATTTCATAGCCCATCCCGTATAATCAAGTCGCCTTCCCCCAAGGCACCTGTAGTGGTCTGGCAGACAATTCCGCCCAACGAGACAATATGTCTATTTGCAACTTGAGTGGCGGAGAAAAAAAATCATGACGGCTCCGCAAATCTATCCTTTCGTCGTTGATCAGACTCGCCATGGGGGCACGGGATCGGGCCAACGTCATGGATTCAACCTGATGGCCGGTCCGCGCTGGAAGACGGATCCCAATGCCGCTCCCCAGCAGCAAGCCCATGCTCCGGCCCCGGTTCAAGCCATGGTCCGCCAGGAAATCGCGCCTCCTCCCATGAGGCTCGGAGAACTGGGGTACGGACTCATGGCGGCTCCGCAGCTTACGGCGGACCAGGTCAAGGCCATTCAGACTGCGGCGGGTCCGCTCGTCGAGGCGATCCGGACGGAGCTCGAGGGCCTCAAGCTTGAAGGAAGAACGCTCAGTCCTGAGAGCATCCGGGAAAACCCGGATATCTACAAGAGCATCAGCGAACTGGGGCTTTACTTCACGCCGGCCGAGATGCGGACTCAGGTCATCACGGATACCAAGGCCTTGATGGGTGAGGCGTCGCGTCTTCTTACGGGCGCGGTAGCGTCCTATCTGACAGAACCCCAGGTGACGGCCCTCAATACGGCTGTCAATGATTCCAGGGATCTCATCGCCTATCTTCAGCAGTTCGACATCAGCCCGGTGACGGGCGCAAAGTCGAAGCTGTCGGACGATGAAGTCAAGCAACGCCTTACCGCTATCCGCTCCGCGGTCGCGGATACCGAAAAGATGGTCGTCTCACAGGAAGCTCCAAGCGTTCCAGTCGCCGAAGACAGCGGAAGCACGATCGGCACGATCATCGCGCTTGGCGTGCTTGCGGCCGTGGGTTGGTATCTGATCGATCAAGGGTAGGAGGGCAGGCAATGGATGGGAACTTCACTCAGTGGGATCTCCTGACGTATCCAGGGCTGATGGCGGCGGTCATCGCCATCATCGGCGCGATCAAGAAGTTGTTCCCGAGCTGGGCCGTGGACAAGGAACCCTATCTCGGCTTGGCTTTCTCCTATGTGCTGGGCATCGCGACCAAGCTTTCGATTCCCGGGGCCTTTGCCAAGGTCCACTGGATCGTCTTCCTGGTCTCCCTGCTGTTCGTGGCGGTGGGTGCCAAGCTCGGTCATGATCACCTTCTGAACGAGGTCATCAAGGGGCATTCGCCGGATAAGAAGCTCGATGAGAAGGTCACCGAGAAGGTCGAAGAGAAGATCGAAGAGAAGATCGCGGAAATCAAGAAAGCCTAAGGAGAACCCGTGAAGAAACTGGCCATCGCGCTCCTGTCGTGCGTCCTAGCGCTCTCGCTCTCCTCCTGCAAGTGCTCGGTTGAGAAGACCGCAGTGACGCAGGTTGAGAACAGCCACAAGCTGATCGCCACCAAGTTGCTCAAATACGTGGATGCGGATGCATCGCTCGATGCGAAGGCCAAGGATGACTGGCACAAGCTGGTCGAATCCGACCAGCGGAATATCGACGCCCTCAAGAAGGCGATGGAGTAAGGCATGGCCATCGACTACGCCAAAATCGTCGAGGACCTGAAGAACTCGATCATCGCCCCGGTCACCGAGGCCGCGAAGAAACTGCTTCGTGACAATCAGGATGCTGCTCAGTTCCTCGAGGAGCGGGCCAAGCGCGTTGCCGAGCTCGGCGTCGAGTACCTGAAGGCTTCGGACGATGCCGCCCGGGCACAGGTGATCGAACAGCTCGAGGTGGTCAAGCAGTCGATCCAGAACGAGATCTCTCAGGTCGCGGTGAATGCCTCTGCCGCGGCTCGGGCGACCTTCAAGAACGTGCTGGACGTCGCGCTGGGCGTTCTGATCAAGGCTCTTCCGATCATCGTATCGGCTCTTTAAGGTGGAATGACGTGTTCGATCATTTCGACGATCAGGGGGCCATCCGGTGCGCGGTGGCGGATATCCTGATCATCGTGTCGAAGAAGAACTGTCCGGATGAGATCAAGAAGGAAATCCGGGCACTTCTGGAGAAGGCTGTGGACGTGGCGCACAAGAACAGCATCGAGGAGATGAAAGCGTGAGCGAGCCTTTCCAGGTCAAGCCGAAGAGCCAGAAGTCGGAGAGTATCCGGCAGTGGTATGGACGTACCACATCCGGAGCTAGGAAGGCTCTCTTGATCTTCTCGGCCCTCGCGATCGGCGTGGCCGTTCTCCTCTTCATCTATGCTCCCCAATCGATGCATCAATCGCTCCAGCAGTTCAACGGCGCTTATGTCATCCCGGTCGCCGGAGGCATCTGGATTGCCGGGTTCCTGTACATCTTCCTCATTCCGCAGCGCGAGGTCGGCTTCCGTAGCCAGGAGTTCATCGAATCCATGGCGACTGTGGTGAAGGAGACGATCGAGAAGGATATCGTCCCCGCCGCCATCGTTTGGAAACGCCTCGGTGAAAAACTGGAAGAACAGCTTCCAATCTTCATGAAGAAGCTGGATGAAGGCGTTCTCGAGATCCGCGCGGCCTCCCAGAAGCTTTCGGGAGCCATCGAGAAGAACGAAGGACTTGCTGCAGAAGCAAAGCCTGCGATCGAAGCCCTGCGCCGGATCGAGGCGAAAGTCGAAGAAGAAATCAAGGGCGGCTTCTTCGAAAACGTCAAGGCCACAATGGAATCCGTCCGCGGATTCGCCGGGATCCCCAAGCAGGCCGATGCCGAAGAAGACTTGAGCTACGCCCTGCAGTCCATCCGGAAGAATAAGGAGAAGGCTGCCGGGAGGACCTCGTGAGCCGTCTTCGGTGGGTCCCGGCCAAAGCGAAGCTGGGACAGTCGGAGCCGATGATTTCGGCGCCCATATATAGCCAGGAGCAGCCTGCGCCGGCCGACAAGAGGGTGTTTCTTGAAAAAGTCATCTATGGTGGCCTGATTTTGGCAGGTGCCGCGGCCTTCATAACCTTTGTCTTTGGGAAGGACTAGGAGCTTGGCATGAGAAGCATGTTCGTGAACGCGGCCTTCAGCCGATACGATCTGGGGCGTCATGCCCTGGGCGGCGGCGTCGGCCTACCCAGGCTCCAGCTTGGCGCCGGTTCGCCCGGTCTGCTGTCGCAGATCCAGGCGCTCGCGAGCGAGACGGACAAAGCTGCGCTCAAGAAAAAATATGATGAGTGCGAGAGCAAGAGCGGCACGGCGGAGATCGTCTGCTATGCGGGATTGGCTGCTGACATCTACGCTGGCAGGACAGGCACCACCGCCACAACTCCAGCGCCGATGCCGATGCCGCAGCCTGCGCCGGCCTCGTCTTTCCCAATCGTACCCGTGCTGATCGCGACTTTGGGCGCCGGCGCGCTCATCTATTTCCTGGTCTCCAGAGGTAAGAAATAGTGTTCGGACAGAGTGGTTTCCGTCCTATGGGATCCCAAGGGCTTCGGATGGCGCCGATGGCTAACGGCCATGGTAGCGCGGCCCGGATGGGCCAGGCTACTTCTGCCGCGGCCTGGTGGCCGTCTGAAGGATTGGCGACCGTCCAGGCATGGGACGCTCTGCTTGCCCGGACGGCAAAGCTGGCCGACAAGAATGCCCAGACGCAAATTCTGGACTGGGTCGGACGTTCGGATACTCCCAGCAGCCCGGCCGAACGATACCAGGTCGTCGTCAACGACATCAATTCGCAATTCAGCCCCTCGACGGATGCGGAAATTGCGAGCTTGAGACAGCGGCTCGATCAACTTGAGAGTTTTCTTCATCAACTCGAAGCGAAAGTGAAGGCTGCGGAACAGTCTTCCGGTGCGCTTCCGGCTTCGTCTGAAGCCCGGAGCACGCCGGAACGGGACATGATGATGGAGTGCGTAACCGCGGGCATTGCGCTCCTCGGGCTCATCATCCTGCCCTTGGTTCTGGATTGACGGAGGGATTTCCGATGATCGTCCGGGTGAAGATGAAGGCGAGCGGTGCGTGCCGGAAGGGTTCGCGGCACATCAAGGGCCGGAAGGGCTGCTGGCGCAAGACCGGCTCGAGCATGGGGAAGAGGAAGTAGGAAGCTTAGGGGCTTTCGGCCTCCCCTTCGCCAAGGGAGGCCGAAAAACTCCCTTTTCAGCTTCTACGAATAAAAGGAGAAAAGAACTATGGGCAGCTTGGACAACTTCAAGCCTGCTGGCGGCGTGCAGGTCAATGCGTATGCCCTGTCCGGACCCTCGGGTCCTCCTCAGGGTGTGCCCATCGGCAAGCCGAACGGCCAGTACACGCAGCCGATCCTGCAGCAGGGTCAGCAGCAGGTCATTCAGCAGCCGGTGACGGGTGGAACGATGTTCGGCGGCGGCGCTCCTCAGGGAGCTCCCAAGGGCGCGCAGCCCGTTCCGCTGGCCGGATCTCCGATGATGGCCGGAAACAACGGGCCGAAGCTGCCGCTGTCCCCTCAGGGCCAGCAGGCGCAGGCGGCTCTTCAGGGTCCGAAGGCCCCGTCGGACAGCGAGGTCCACATCATCAAGGTCGAAGGGAAGGGCTTGGACGGCAAGACGTATATCGCCGAGTTCGAGGCTCTGTTCCCCCGCGGCACGAAGGTGATGGGCGTCACGGAGGTCGAGCCCGGATAAGGAGGCGTCTGTGAACCTGCTTCTGGATCCAAGATCTGCGGCTCTGCTGGCTGAAAAGACCGCGCACCTGATCGTCGCTGGACGTGAGCTTTCGGCATTCGGAGAAGAGGATCCTTCGCTGGCCGGCGAGTGCGGCGTGGAGATCTGTTCTCTGGAGGCGAGGACCATTCTATCGAGCGGCGCTCCTATTCGCGTAGCTCAGTTGGCAGGAGAAGCAGCCAGATCCAGGCGGCAGGTGAGCGTTTCCTCCCAGGACCTCGAGACGCTGTCTCGGCTGGAAGCTGTGGTCGCAATGGGATCTTCAAGGATCGGCCTGAAACTGGCGACGCTAGATGCTTCGGCTTCTCAGGAACCGATGGCAAGGCTTGGAAATCTGATCGGTCTTGCGACCGGAGCAGCCGGTTTGATTCGGAGCCTTCTCTCGTAAGAGAATAACCATGGATTCGAACGTAAAGTCCGAAGGTGGGCGCAAGCTCATCGTTGCTCAGCCAAAGAGCGATGAGAAGTGCGTTCATGGCAAAGAAAAAGGCATGGGCTGCTGCGGCTACGACGAGCTGGCCGTAAAGCCTGCCACCACCAGGCCGATCACCTTCGGAACGAGCATCCCGAAGGCGAAGCCGAAGGCGGAAGAAAAGCCGGAACCTGAGATGGGCGCGCGTCCGCGTATCCAGGCGAAGGCCATGCCGGCACCGGACATTCAGCTTCCAATGGCGCCTCAGGGGATTCCTGTTCAGGGCGCCAATGGTGGGCGCATCCCGGATAACAACATGGGCATGGGTGCCCAGGCCCGTAGTTTTTTCGATGCTCCAAAAGCTCAGCCTCAGATTCAAGCTGCTCAACAGCGTCCTCGGGTCACCGCCGTTGCGATGGGTCAGACTCCGGCCCCGGAAGCTCCTGCTCCTACGCCTGCGCCTCCTCCTCCAGCACCGCCAAGCCCTCCCAAGATCGAGGCGATTCTGAAGAGAGAGGCGACGCCAGAAGGACTGACCAAGGTCGAGGCTCAGGATCTCGCAATGGCTCTCGCTCCAGCCCTGGAAAATTCGGCCCTGGCCTTGGCGGAAGGGGAACAGTGTTTCGGAATAGACAATTCCACTCTGGTAAAAGCGACCGGCCTTCGGGACGGCCTGACCAAGTTCGCGACGACGGCCGCGGATAATGCGCGTCTGCAGATCGAGGTCAAGGACATCACGCTCATGGAACAGGTCCTCGATTGCAGCGCGATCTATCTGAACAAGAAGCAGGCCGATATGGCCAAGACCGTGGCGTTCGTGGCCGGAGGTCTCCTCGTAGGCGGTGCCATCCTCTGGTGGGTGAATTCATGATGGGACCAAGTCGTATTCCTATCGTTCATAATCGGGCTTTCGGCCACGTCGCGCTGTTTCCGATGGCGCCGACGATCGCCGGCCGGGGCAATCGGCTGGGCGAACCGCCAGGCCCGACGATCGATGGGAGCACGATCGACTATCAGAAGACGAAGGACTATTACGAGGGCATTCGCAACAATTACGGCGCGCTGGTTTCGCTGATCGGTGAAGATTCAGCGAAAGCGGCGCTGGATGAAGCGAAACAGTCTTATGAGGAGGCTCTTCAGGCTTGGACGGCGTCCCAGCCGACGAGGATCTGACCATGAGATGGCGCCTGTGTCAGTGCGAGATCAATGGACTCGTTCGTCCTACGAATGGACCTCTCCGGATCAAATGGACGGACATCAAGGACAAGGATGTCCTCAGGGCTCGGCTATCCGGCCCGCAAGGCGGGACTGCGCACACGGTCCGGATCCAGGGCAAGTATTTCTACGTCGGGCCCGACAAGGAGTTTCGGGAGGTCCCGGCGGATACTCTGACCGATGCTCTTCATGCGGGAGTATTCATGCGCAATGAAGAGATCAAGGCCAAAAAGAAACTGCCTCACAAGAAGCGGCCGATGCCGCACGTATCCCTCAGCAAACCGAAAAAGAAGAAGGCTTAGGAGGATCTATGATGACCGTGGTTCCTATTTCGAAGGCGGCCCCGGGCTGGAGCCCGTCGCCTTTCCAGGCGCCTGTGCTGAAGCCCGCCGCGCGGCCGATGCTGGCTCAGGCGGTCGTGGCCACGCCGTCGACGCCTCCAGGCACGGTCATCGTGAATCCACCGACGACGCCTCCACCTTTCGTGGATAGCGCGTTTGTGAACGCGATCGTCGCGGGCCTGGGGACGGTGGCCTGGTACACCATGACGAGGGCGTTCTACAGCGCCGAACGCTACAAGACGGCGATCTTCACGGGCACTCTGACCGGGCTTCTCGGCATCAAGACTCTGTTTGATATCTGGGATCTGCGTGTGCGATAGAGGATGAAGCGATGATTGCAAAGCCGAACAAGATGTCCTGGGCGCCGGCGCCAATGAAGCGCATGCCGATCCCTGCATCCAGACCGAATCTGGGGCAGCAGCCGCCGAAGACGGCCTTGTCGTCCAAGGAAGTCGCGATTGCGACCGACATGGCGGTGCTGACCGGCTCGGCGCTGATGGTCTGGGCGAACAAGAAGGCCGGAAATGACTGGAGCACCTTCTGGTGGATCGTCAGCGGCGTCACGGCAATGAAGATGCTGCACGACTTCTCCAGGCCCTACTAACAGGGGGATCACGATGAAGATCAAGCTCTCGGATCTTCCGGTAGGGAACTGTTTCACCGGAAAGAACGGTGAAATGAAGAAGAAGATCGGCGATCGGAAGGTCGCGACCGTCGGAGAGATGAGCGGTCGCGTCCGGACCCGCAAGGTGAAGGGTAATCCCGAAGTCGAGCCTTCGCCGTGTTCGCTCCGGCTGTTCGGAGTCGGATTGCGTCGGCATCCCGACCTGATGGTGGAGATCGGCGACGGTAACCCCCTGAAGAACAAGAAGAACAGCAAATAGACGAGGGGAAATTTATGAAACTGAAGATTCAGATGGGTGCCCGCGAACTGGTCGAGCTCGGCCGCGGCTGCGGCCCCGGGCAGATCATGCGCCACGGCTTCACCCGAAAAGACGGCGTATACGTTCCTCCCGGCTGCGTGAAAGATCAAGGCGCTAGGGGCCGGACGCCGGCGTCCAAGAGGATCCTCCCTCAGCCGAAGGCCGGCATGCTGAAGGGCTGGGAAGCCAAGAAGAGCGCAGAGCAGCGTCATGCCTCTCTCCGCAAGGCCGTCAAGGCGGAAGGCTGCCGCAACGTCATCAATCGGCTCAGCCTCGAGCGTGGCTTCACGAAGACAACATCTCCCAAGACTGCGGCGACTGCCAAGAAAGATTGGCAGTGGCTTCGTAAGCAGGGCTTCTGCAAGCTCAAGACCAAATAGTGATCGAGGAATATGTTGAAGGCGCGTCCTCTCATCCAGAACTCCCTGTTTCCGCTGCGGCGTGGGCCGTCCTTGGGAGCCGAGATGCTGATCGAGCTCGGCCAAACGGTCGCGTCTCCCAGTGTGCCTCCGCCTACCGCCCCCAGGGTTTCTACTCCTACGACGCCTGCAACTAAGACTCCGCAACTGGTTCAGATCTCGGCGGATGAAGGAAACCTCGTCATCAAGACCGTCGAGAACATCGTCAACTTCTCCCAGGATTTCCCTATCGAGTTCACTTCCTACTGTCCCACCGACCGCTGGCAGGAGACGCTGACCCAGGTCGGCACCTGGAGCCATGAGGTCGAGCGTCAGATCAAGGCGGGGGCCCAGACGGTATCGGTTCCGGCGGAGGCGATCTTCCGTCTGGTGGATCTCGAGAAATGCGCCACCGCGGCACGGGAGTCTCGCTTGACGGCGGCAAAATGGGCCTTCAGCCTGTCCGCCGGCGGGACGATAGCCAACGTCCTCTTCGGGCTGTCATGGATCACGGTACCGACGTACATCGCGGGCCTTGCAATTCTCTTCGGAGGCCCGTTGATTGCGAGAATGAGGGCTCAGCCGGAAGATCCCTACAAGCCGTCGATCGGTTGCACGAAATCTCATCAGCTCTCGGGTTGCGCGGCGCCATACGAGAGCGAAGAAGAGCAAAAGATGATCAAGCTGGTGGAGCGCGTCATTCTGGTCGAACGGCCAGGCCGACGCGAACACTGGTGGGGATCGGTCGACTGCAATCCGGGTGGCGCCCAGGCGTCGACGTGTCTCAAGAAGGGACGCCTTCGCGTTCGTATCGAAGGCTGGGAGGGCGACACGGTGAATCCGGCTCCGGGATGGGAGTTCTCCACGGACTGCGAGGAAGGCTCTCTCAACGTGATCGCCGTCATGGAGACTGGATCCGAAATCCGCGAGACTGGTTTCGGAGCGGTTCCGGAGAAATCCAGGCACAAGGAAACCTACTGGGTCGAATATATCGGACCGAAGACCGGCGGCATTATCCGTCGCGCCGGTCCCTTCGGCTGTCCAATGGATACCCGCGATCATGCCATCGATGACGGCGGGATCACGAAGAAGGGCCAGGACGGCGATTACGTGCTTCTCAACATGGAAGGCGAGGAAGTGCCGGTGCCCAAATCATGACGACGTTCGCGAAAGGTCTTGCAAGCGGAACGATTCAGGCTCCGCCGAAGACATCCTGGTGGCCGCGTCATACGCGGACCATGATGAGGTACCTGGCGTTGTCCGGGGCAAAGACACCGAATGCGAAGATCGAGATTCAGGGTAATATGCAGAAGGGCGCCCAGGAATGGGAGGCCATGATTCCAAAGGTCGCCAAGCAAGGGCTGATGATCGAACATGCCGCTCTCGAGATCGCACTGGTTGATGCCGTGCGCCTGAATAAAGAGGCGGATATCGATGGTATCGGCAGAAAGCTGCTGGACAATGCCGGTCAGCTTGCGGCGGTCCTGGGGATCGCGGTCAAGGAGTTTCCGGAAGAGCATTTCAGGCGGCTGTTCATGGATCACGTAGGTTTGTATGCTGGTAGTGTTCGAAAGAAAATAGAAGGCGTGGTGGTGAACAGCGCCGAAATCGAGTCGAACATGCTGCAGCTTGCGGACTTTACCGCAGAGTGGCTTTAGAGGGACGATATGGCTGAATACTTCATGGGACAAGAGCTCATCCAGGGCGAGCTCCCGGCCAATTCGCCCAAGCCCGCTGCGACTCCGCCGGAAGGCGTGATCATGACCGATGTCTCCCGGGACGGATGGAGCCGCCGATACATCTACATCGCCATGGCCGGAGCCGCTCCGGAGGAAATTCTGATCTCGGAGACTCCTCCGACCCAGAAAGCTCGCGTTTCCGGCGCCGCGGTGGCGGTCGAAGATGATTTCTCTTCTTCGATGGAAGGCGTTTCGGTACCTGACGGCGTGATTCTGCCGGAAGGTGCCGTGCTTCCCGAAAATGCCGTCTTCAGCGGCATCCCTTCTCAGGGCAGGCCCACCATGGGACGGCCGGCGGTTCCGACTGCTGCTCCTAGAATCGCGGTTCCCGTCCAGGGGCAGAATGTGCCGCTGGTCGCGCGTCAGAATCCGCTGCCGCAGCCTCAGCAGTCTTTCCGCACGAATATTGCGGTTGCGGCTCCTTCGTCGGTTCCAACGGTGAGCATCCAGAAAGCAGCTCCTCCGGCTCCCGTCATGGTTCAGCCGCAAGGCCCTCTTCCTGGAGTGGAAGTTCAGGTGCCCTTCATCCAGACGCCGATCGACAAGTCTACAGACATACCGAGCAACGTCAGGATCTCGAATTCCATCGACTCTCTCAGGCCGGCCGTGGCTCAATCCGTTATGGATTCGCCTCGTCCGGTCCAGCAGGAGCGCCCCGCCATGATGCTCGGGCAGATCTCCAGGCCTCTTCCACTGACCACCCAGGAGGGCAGGAAGGACACTTATCCGGTCAGCAACCCGATCGCGCCGGCAGGGCCCATGGGCGGAATGAGCCAGATCGGAGGATCTCCGGGCTTGAGCCAGAATCAGATCCCGCTGCGGCATATGGGTCAGACCCCTGCGCCTGCTCCCGCGCCTGCTCCCGCGCCTGCTTCGACGGGCGGCAAGTGCCCGGGTGCTGTGGAAATGCCGGATGGCACCACGATCGAGCCGGATCAGTACATCACGCTGGCAGCGCTCTGCGAGCTGATGCCGTTCCTCGCGAGCACGCTCACCGACCTGCAGGCCAAGAGCCTGGCTCCAGGACAGAAGGTCTCCGTCGTCGGCCAGCAGCCTAATGGCCAGACCGTCGTTCCCACGTCCGCGTCGTTCGGTCCAGCCGGACAAGGCGGCCCGATGGGCCGTGCCGTGGGTGGCATGGGGAGCTTCGGCGGCGGCGGTGGGTCGCCCGGCCCGGCAGGATCTCAGGGCCCGAGGGGCCTCACCGGTCCCGCGGGACCGGGCAGCATCACGGAACCTCCCGTCGTCAAGGTGGACGGAGACTTCGTGGCAGGCCCCGGCGCCTTCGTCCCGGTCCCCGGCACGGCGGTGCCGTTCTCGATGTCCACGGCAGGGGTCGCCGAAGTCAAGGTCCTGGTCACTCTCGGCACCGGGCCCACACAGCAAGCCGAGAACGTGCAGCTCGGGATCCGAGTCAACGGAACCGACTACCCGCTTACCGTTCGCCTTCTTCACACGTTCGCGGCCAACGTCGGGGAGTTCGACATCGGCCAGTGCTTCCTCTTCCCGATCCAGCTCCCGGCCGGCAGCTACACCGCGGAATTGCTGCTCCGTGGTCTCCTGCCGGGGGAATTCGGCGGCGGCACCGGCGCTTCGGCGGCGGTGAACGCGAATCCGTCGATCCCGCTTATCATCACTGTTTCCCATAACTAGGAGGCATCGTGGCCACGCTCGTTGAGAAGACCGTCCTGGTGAACAGCAAAGTCCAGGATCTCTGGGGTCTGTTCATGGACCTTCGCCGGGCGGATTTCAAGGTCCGCAACGTGGGCATGGACGTTCGGGGGACTTACGTTCACCTCGAGCTCAATGAGGAGAAGGATCCGACGCCGATCGTGGAAGCCTGGGTTGGGAAAGAACCGGCAAAAAGTTCTCTCTTGGTGAAAGAGATCCGTCAAAAGGAGCTCGAAAAGGTGAAGGAAGAAGAGCAGATCCGCCTTCAGGCTCAGATCGAGGCAGAACGAAAGGCAGAAGCAGCGAAGCAGAGATCGCCGGAAATAGTCGTGAATAGTGCGCCGCCGGAAGTCTCCGTCAAGGAGACGGAAACCGCGGAGAAAGTTGGAATCTTGAAGAGGATCTTCAGGAAATTCTTCTAAGAAATGCTGTCGTATAAACCCGTCCTGGCCTCGCGACATCGGCTCGGGCAACTCGAAACGCTGACGAGCGGATTGACGTCCAATTTCGCCAAGCAGATCGTGACCGAGGCGGAGCCGGTCGTCCGCAAGATCATCAAACAGGAACGGAACAAGTACGCCCAGGCATTGATCGGAGCCATTCCGTTCGGAGTCATCTCCGCACTGGCATACGTCGGAACGAAGTACATGATCCCCGATGAGAAGGCGATGGCCAAGACGGTGGGCTATGTCACATCCGCCATCGCCGCTGCGGGCGGCGCTTGGTGGACTGTTTCGAACCTGACCGAGGATATTCGTCCCGAGCCTTCCAAGGGAGGGCCGACTGCCGCAGATCCTTATGTCCAGCAAGCATCGCAGGCTATTGTGACGGCTGCGGAACCCAAGGTGCGGGCTATCGTCGACGACGAACGGCGGAAGCTGGCAGAAGCCGGCATTATGGCTCTTCCATTCGCTATCGCGTCGCTGGGGGCATTCCTTTCGACCATGTTCCTTGTGGATCCCGAGAACAAGGGGACCAAGGCCATCGGATATGCTGGGAGTGCCCTGCTACTCGGCGCTGGAGCCTGGTTCGGGCTTCAGAAAGAACTGGAGGCCGCGTGATCGCGCAGGCTCAAAGAATTCCCAGCCGAGACATCTTTATGGGCGGCGGAGGCCCTTTCGGAAGACAGGGAGCATCGCTTGGCCAGTGGGGAGAGATCATCAGCATTGCGACCGGACTGCTTCAAGCTACTCCTGCCGTCATCGCGACCTATCAGGCAAAGCGTGCGGCAGATCGGGCAAAGCAGGACAAGGAAAGGCAAGAGGCTGCTTTGAAGGCCCAGGCTGAGGCAGACGCAGCAAATGCTGAAGCTGCCAAAGCCCAAGCAATGGCTCAGCAGGGTCTCACGCCGCAGGGAACACCTATTGCGAACCAGAAGCCTTTCGGAGTCGATCCGGTGGTACTGGCTGTCGGCGGCCTCGGAATTCTGGGCCTTGGTGCGGCTCTCTTTATGGCTTTGAAGAAATAGTGATGCTATGAAAACACTCTTCACGACCGGCTTCAGCAGACCCTCCTTCAACCCGATGCTGGGACAGGAGATCATCACGTCTTATGATGAAGGCCAGTCTTCGGGAGGGATCCCGAATCTGTATACTTCCGTCGATCAGGGTCCTGCAGCGACAACTGTCCCAGGGCTTGTGACCGATCGGGATCTTTATAAGTCTCCCAGTTCGACGGCATCCACGGACTTTGGGAAAATCCTTCAGGAGATGGTCAAGGCCGGTTCGGCGAGCTATGCCGGCTACACGAAGGCTCAGATCGCTGAAGCTGCAGCCAAGCAGAAGGCTGGCCTTCCTACAGGACTTCCGAAAGTGCTTCCGCAACCTTCCGGCATCAGCCCCAATACGGTATTCTTGGTCGGAGGACTCGCGGCGGCGGTGATCATTGCGGTAATCGCGGCAAGCTAGGATGCATTCTATCTCTGGACGTCACATGTTCTGGCAGGCTCCCGCTCAAGGCGGGAGCCTTCGGACAATCCCATTTCGTCAGGGCGGTCGTTCGGTCATGCTGGGCGGTGGAATGTTCATGGGCCAGATGCCCATCAACAGGCTCGACCAGGTCAGCATTCCGGCGATCATCGGACGTATCCAGATCGAGCCCGCGGTGCAGCAATATCTCGATGATCTGAATAAAGAGAATGCGGGCTTGGGCGCGATCTGGGCTGCCAGACCTCAACCAAAGCCGGTACCGAGTTTCCCCCCGATGACCGAAGCGGAAAAACAAATCCTCTTCGAGATCTCCAAGAATCCGACCGATGAGGAGCTGAAGGACCTGGCAACCATCGACAGTCTCTTCAGCCAGAATTTCCAGGCGGATTATCTTACGACAAACGAGGTTTGCTATTACGCGGACAGCGGCAAACTGCCGGGGGTACGCGTGTTTGCCAAGGCGCCAGCTATCATTCCGACTACGGGGCAAGAAGGTGCCGAGTACGCTGTTGCCCATTATTTTAATCCCAAACCTATTCCAATGTTCGGTAAATGGGGCGGGAAGAAGCCGCCTCCCCCTCCGGATAAATCCTTTACCAACGACAAGTTCTGGTGCCCTGATCCATCCACTACGGAACCGACGCTATTCCTGGATCATGTGCGGCAACTTGGAAAGTTCGGGTCCTTCGCCCAGATGTTCGGGATCGATGTGAACAAGACATGGGGGCAGATCAAGTTACAGACAAAGAATGGCTTGATCGTCCTGAACGTGAAATCGTCGTATCCTCTTCCTCCGCCGCTCGACATGGCGCCAGATTTTGTCTGGAACATGGCCGCGGTTCCTCATCTTCCGGAGATGGTGAACCTCGGCGTTGTCGTCGATCCGGAGGCCTTCCGCTCCTGGTATACGATGGCAGTGCTCGAGAAGTACAACGACGCGGCCGATGCTATCATTGCCGAACAGAAGAGGAAGGCGAAGAAAGCAAAACGCAAGGCTATCCTGAAGGCCGTCGGCTTCGCAATCGCTGGAGTCGTTCTTTCCTTCATCGTTCCAGCCATCATTGCAGCAGCCGTCGCCGCGATCAAAGCGGCCGTGGACGTCTACATCCAGGCCAAGCAGCGCGCGGAAGCCGCGAAGGCGATGGCCGAGGCCGCCAAGATGTTCGAGGAGGATGCTCCGGCCTTTGCAGCCGAAGTCCAGAAGACCGCCGACATGATGGATTATGCCGTGGCGCAGGAAGAGGCGAATGCGCCGCTCACTCAAGAGCAGCTTGATGCGATTCAAGAGGTCAAGGATAACCCTGAGCCCGGCACCGGCCCCACGACGGGACAGGCCCTCGTGACGGGCGGCGCCGCAGCGGGAATCATCGCGGCGATGATCGCCATCTTTCATCGGTGAGGTTCATGAACACTATTTTTCTCGGCGGAGTTCAGCCGCGATCTGGCTTCCGGATTGGCCAGCGCTTCGTGATGGGACAGACTCTCACGAAAGCGGACCGCGATCACTATCTCGTCGCCGTCAATCGCGCCCTCTCGGAAGCGGATGAGATCGATGCGTGGCTGCTCGCCAATCCGCTCGCAAAGCTGAAGCCCACGGAACTGGAGATGGCCCAGGGTTCCGATGTCGTCATCTCTCCATTCTTCACCAAGTGGATCAACTTCCAAGCTCAGCGGCCGGGCATGGTCGCCTTCCGGGATCGTCTTCAGAATGAAGACCCCAGCACTTGGGGATCTCTCTCGGATGCCGAGCACAAGATCTTCGGTTGGGTCAACGTAGTCGACCAGATCTATGGTTCATTCAAGGCGGATCCCAAGAATCTGACTGCTGGAAGATGGGTAGCTGGCGTAAGGCAGCCGGATCCGGTTTCCACGGGTGCCGCGACGACAGCACCTGCCATGCCCCTCGAGCCCGTCACAGTCCTGGGCTATGAGCTTCCTCCGACGATGTTGGGGATGCCTACGAAAGTAGCCCTGGTAGTGGGGACCATGGGTTTGATCAGTACCGGAGTAGCTCTCTGGGCCCTATTCCGGAAGAAGTAAGGCTCATGGGCTGCAGCCCTGGCGCTATTTCCTTCGGAAAAGAACTCAGCCAATTCCTTTCCAACCTCCTCTACATGAAAGAATGGTGGACCCATGGAGGATGTTGGACGCTTGCCCAAGCACTTCACGAATACCTGGGAGACGATCGCACGGAGCTCTGGGGTATTGGAAGTCCATTTGCCGGAACTGCGTATCACGTGGCAGTGAAGGCGGATGACTGTTTCTTTGATGCGGACGGAGCTTCTACGCTTGAGCAGATTCTGAAGCGCTGGAAAAAGAAGTTTCCGGGGCAATACTTGATTGCGAGGAAGCTTTCGGACAATGAAAAGAAGACCCTTCTCTGTAAAGATTCCGAAGACTTCGCTGTCGAGGAAATGGTCGATCAACTGACGTTAAAGCTAGGCCCATCCGAACTCCTCTGGAGGCGATTTTTCTCTTAAAAAGGGCTTTTCTTACAGGCTTCCCTATAGTAATATTCAGGCAGTTCCCAAGGCGTCCTCCCCCGACGCCGCAAGAGCTGCCTCACGGCAATCTTGCATTGAACTAAATCCGCCCGCGGAGATCCTTTGCAATGTTCTGGCGCGGCGGGATGAGCCCAACGGGCTACTTCAATCGTGACGGATGGTATGGTCGCGGTCCGCTTCTAGGAGCGGCCGATACCGAGTGCAACGGCGATACCTGCGTCATCATTGCTTCTCGTCTCACTCCAGATCAAGCGAAGGCCTCTTACGAGAAGATGAAGTACGCGATGCTCAATAAGACCGACTGCATCAGCCAGGGAGTCCCTGGAGATGTGAGTGACTCGGTCGCCTCGAAGCTTGAGAAGGCGGTTCTCGGCATCGAGTCGTCCGCGCCTCTCACTAGGTCCGAAGCGGACTATTTGGCGAAGTTGGAAGCGTGCGTAGGCGTCATCCCGGCTGCAGTAGTGCCTCGGGGACCGATTGCTGCGCTGCCTAATCCTTCGTCGCCAAGCCCGCTTCTGATTGGAGCGGGGGCGCTGGCTGTCATCGGGGTTCTTGTGGCGCTTGCAAGCTGAAGGGAAGGACATGAACGTTCTCAGGATGCCCGGAGCTCCTCGCATGGGTCAGGCGGCCGCTCCTGCTGCTCCTGCTGTTCCGTCCGCAGGGCCGATCGTCGCCGTGGGCCCCGCTGCCGTGGTGGGACCAACCGACGGTTACCTCTGGCCGATCGTCATCGGCGCGCTAGTACTGGGCGGAGTCGCCCTGCTGATCAGCGCCTCTAAGAAGTAGGAGCTCATGAATCTCGGAACTGTGCGCATGATGCCGATCTCGGGTAAGAGCGCCCGGCCTTCTCTGTTCGGCTTTTCGGCCGATCAGTCGAGGGGATTCTTCGGCTTAGGCGCGATTGAAACCCCCTCCGATTGGTATCAAAGGGCCAAAGAAGGACTGGCAAAATACGATGATCTCTTCGCTCGTGTAGGCCGGATCGCCGATCAGACGGAACGCCAGAACATACAGAATTGGCTCGGATCTCCGATCGTCGACGGCACTCCTGCAAACGCCGCTCAGCAGGTGTTGACGGATATCCGGGAAGACGTGGAGTCGTTCATTCCTGCGAACGTCAATGCCTATCAGGTATCGAGCAGAACGGAGAAGATCCAGAAGCTCGAATCGATCAATCATGATTTCGAGGCGATGGTGGCCAACGCATCGGCCAAGGCGGGTGTCTTGCCGGTGACCCACGGCATCGTCCCTCCTCCTCAGCCTGATCCCGGTCCGTCATGGCTCCTTCCGGTCGTGGTCGTCGCCGGAGCCCTGGGGATCGCGACGCTAGTGACCTACGTCTACGGAGGGAAGGCTTAGATGAATCTCTCCGGAGCTCCGATCGGAAGAAACGCCAACATGGGCGGCTCCATGTTCCATAGGTCCGGTTTTGCGCCGGTCATATCCTCTCCCGTGCAGAAGCGCCGGCTGGGAGAGGACGAGCAGAAGTGGTTCACCCGGGCCAAGGCTGCAGTAGCGGCTTATGACGATCTCTGGACTCGCACGCTGCTGATCAACGACAAGACCTATCGCGAACAGCTTGCGGCGAAGTACCACCCGAAGCCCGAAGATCAGAATGGGGCATTGTATCGCCGCAATTCGGTTGCGTACAAAGTCTCCGAAGCGGAAAGCTTTACGCCGGTCAATTATAAGATCTTCGAAGACACCCAGCAGCAGGATAAAGTCACCAAGCTGGAAGAGCTGAACTCCGACTTCCGCAAGGACGTCGAGTACGGTGAGAAGACCTACGGTCTTCTTCAGGCGCCGGCGATTATTGAACAGACGACGACAACTGCTCCGCCGACGGAGGTTCCTGGTTGGCTGATTCCAGCCGGGATCGGTCTTGGAGCTTTGATTATCGGTGCTCTGCTGTTCGGCGGAGACTAGGAGGAATTCATGATCCCATTGCGGATGGCTTCGATCGGTGGTTTCAACGGTCCCCGCGGAACGATGTTCCACGGCAGCGCGACTGATTCTTTCAGCGTGGGTCGGATCTCCCTGGGCGAATCCGATCTGGGCGTGAACACGACCGGACTGGCTCGCTATGAGCTGGCGAAGAAGGAACTCGCTCAGTACGACAGTCTGGTCGAGCGGGTCAAGCGTATCGGCAACAAGGCTGCCCGCGAGCAGATCATCGATACCTACGGCCTGAGCGAGCCGGACAACAAGGACAAGTCGCTCTACGCGCGTAACGTGGTCGCGTCCGACCTCGCGAACGCGGAGAGCTACACGCCCATCAACTATGACATCTACACGGCTCCTGGACCCGCCAAGAACCGTCCTGGCAGGCTCCAGGATTGGAACTCGAGTTTCGCAAAAGACGTCAAGTACGCGGAAGACACGTACGGCATCCTGCCGGAACCCCAGGTGATCGAGCGGACGACCACCGTCAGCCAGGTTCCGGCCTGGGTGATGCCGGTCACGATCGGTGCGCTCGCGGTGGCTGGTCTGGCTGCCTTGGGAGTCTTCAGCAAAAAGTAATGGCCTTATTTTTATAAAGGGGAGAAAGATGATTGCCTTCCAGCCGGTTTACTCGCGTGGTCGGTACATGGGTCAGGCGGCTCCGGCCGCGGCTCCTGCTCCCGCTCCTGCTGCAGCTCCGGCTGCGCCGGCGGCGGCTCCTGTCGTGCCGATGGTGACCACCACGTCCTACACGGGCGTTCCGGGCTTCCTCGAGACCGTCGCCGTTCTGGGCGTTTCCGCGGCGGCCGCCTGGACCGGCGTCCGCGCGGGCATGAACAAGAGCACGCCGAAGCTTCAGCGGGCGGCTGGCTGGGTCGGCGGCGTGGGCGGTGCGCTGCTCGGGCTGCTCTATCTCGGCACCAAGACCGGCATCACGCGCTCGATCGCGCTGCCGCAGATCCAGGTGAACCCCGCATGAGACCCTTCACGCCGTACAATCGGACGATCGAGCCGGCCAGGATCGGATTGGGCCAGTTCTCTCCATTCATAAATCCGTTCGAAGTGACTGGAGATCAGACGCCCACGACGACCCCGTCGCCTTCCGTTCAGGCGGCAGGACCTGCATCCGCGATCAAGCCGATCGTGGTACTGACTGGGCTCATGCTGACGGGGCTATCGGCCGCCACGGCTTATGTCGGGATGTCCTACGGCATGGACAAGAGCAAGAAGGATCTCCAGCGTGCGATCGGCTGGACGGTCGGCGTAGCCGGTGTGCTGTCCGGCCTGGTCCGACTGGCCGGAACCACTGCCGCACTGCTCATTCCGGCGCCCACTTCAGCGCCCATGGTCATGGCAGGGAGACGCTAAGAGATGCGCTTCGACCTCGTCGCCTTCCTGGGAGGCCTGACTGTTGGAGCCGCGGCTGCGGCTCTATACGGTGCCACACGGAGCACGAAGCTCGGCTGGAGTGGCGGCGGTGCAGGCGGTGGTCCTGGCGGCGGCGGTAGCTTCGGAGGCAGTCCCAGCGGCTCGGGGGGCTCATCCTATGCCCCCGGTGGTACAGGAGTCTATTCTGGACCGCCTGGACCCTTCGGTGGAGGGTTCATGGGACCTAGCGTCCTGGAATCGACGCCTTCTGAGGGAGAAGGAGAGATCGGGCCGATCGTTTCCGTTCCTCCGATCATTCATGACGGAGATGGTAACGGAATATTCGGAGGCTCATTCTTTGGGGTCAACGTGGCCCCTTGGTTCTGGCCTCTGAACATCGTGCCCCGGAACGACGAGATCATCTGCAAGAAGATTCCAGGCGATCCTGAAGAGACGATGGTATGTAAACGCAGATATCCGGTTCGAGCGGTGGCTTGGGGGCCACCCGCCGGCTGGCTCTAGGAGATCTTATGAGAACTCTTTTTGATACATCTTGGGTTCGCGATGCCTGGTCTCCTAATCTGAGCCTCGGCCAGGCTGGAACAGGAAACGTCTTCGGCGACATTGCCAATGCCGCCGCTACGGGCACGGCAGCGTACTTCCAGGCCGAAAAGGCAAAGGAAGAAGCCGCCGCCAAAGAAGCGCAGGCGAAGGCTCAGGCCGCCACCGCGGCCGCGCAGGCTCAGGCAGCGGCGGCTGCCGCCTATGCTTCCGGTCAGAATACTATTCTTGGCATGTCGCCGGGCACGGCAGCGATTGTAGGGTTGCTCGGAGTGGGCGCCATCGTCGCCGTGGTTATGGCTACGAAGAAGAAATAGGAGACGATCATGTACCAGTACTCCCGCGCTCCACAGCAGATCGCGCCCCGCAACGGCTACGCGCCGTCGAGCCTCGGTCAGCTCCAGATGAGCCCCACGACTCCAGTCGGTCGTGAGAACCTCATGAAGCTCACCACGGGCGTCGCTCTCGGCGGCGGCGCTGCGTACGCGCTCTACAACATGCCCGGCCAGTCCAAGAAGAACAAGACTGCCCTGGGCGTGCTGGCTGGCGGCCTGGCCGCGACGGCGATCCTGAGCCTCGTGGACGCGTTCATCTAAGAGCCCTACGAACTTGAGGGAAGCTGCCGATGATCGGCAGCTTCCCTAGTTCGATCCAGGTCGCGCAAACAGCGGAGATTCGGATGCTGCTTCACTCCGGACCACGGCTTCTGCCTCCGCTACCACTCCGTCCTAAGCTCAGCCGGCGCATGGGCCAGATGGTCGCTTTCGATCCCAAAGTAGACTTCAACCCGGATGTCAAGGTGCAGGTTCCCGTCAACGTGGAACTGGGCGGCCTTCCGCTTTCGGTTGGCCTATTCTTGGGTTCCGGCCTTTCCTTTCTGATTCGGCCTCAGCTTCAGGAAGGATTCGCCAAAACAGCGGCATTGGTTCTTGGGGCGGGCCTGGCGGTCGCAGGCATCACGAATCTGATCTTGCCGAAGGCTCAGGCCTCGGCACCCGCGCCCGCAGCACCGAGCTCGACCCCAACAACAGCAGCTCCCTCGGCTCCTGGCGGCGGCGGCGCCGTCAGCGCGCCGGCTGGAGTTGCGGTTTCGGACCAGGGGATCTTTAACGGCATCAGTGGGCAGGTGACTTATCCCGGAGAGGGTGAATCGGTCAATATCTGGCCGTTGGCTTCGACCTATCCGATACGGGTTCAGGTCTACAATCCATCTGCAGCCTCGGCGACCTTCTATCTGCAGATCGTCGCAAACGAATCCCCGTTGCCATTCGGCAACGCGGCCCGCACGACGTTCCCCCTGCAAGTCACCGTCGGACCTGGTCAGACGCGAGATATCGACATCAATATGCCGATCTCGACGTGGGCCTGGAACGTGAAGTACGTGGACGTCGCTCTATCCGTCTATAAGCAACGTATGGCTGGGGAGAACCCAGTGCTGATGGCGCAACGCTATCTTGTCGTTTCATAGGAGAGATTACGGCGATGACACTGACGAAACCTTCCGGCTGGGCCCCCTATAAGAAGGGGTTGGGCACTTCTCGCGTGTCCATGGGCGCCATGTCCAATGCCGAGACACAGATGCTCGGAGTCGCGGTGCTGTCGGCGATCTCCATCGCAGGCATCCATTCGGCGATCTGCCCGAGCTACTTCACGATGAAGACGTTCGCGTCGCAGCCTGAGGCCAAGGCTCGCTCGATGGAAGGTCTCTGGATCTCTCTGGGTGTGTCGGCCCTGACGTCGGCGTCCCTCTACTGGGTCTTCAAGAGCTGGATGCCCGTGATCTTCGCCGGCGCCACCTCGCTCCTGCTCTTCGGCATCGGCGTTGCGGCGACGAATTCTGAGCCGCCGAAGAACATCCCGCCGATCGAGAAGCAGAGCGTCGTGACCGAGTCAGCGGGCATTCCTTAGACGGCCAATGTATAATCAGAGGCGCGATGAATGCATGGCTCGGTCCGGTGGCTCTCAGCCTAGCTGATCGGAGACCATCACTAGGCGGCTTCCGTCGGCCGATCCAGGGCATTTATCGGCCTTCGGCTGCACGGTCGCATCTGGGTGCCACACAGTCTTTCCCACAGATCACGGCTACTCCGGAGGCACCCAATACCATCACCGGCTTCTCTCCAGAGAGCGCCAAAGATGGCGTAGTGATTGGGATCGGAGGAATCGGGTTGGCTCTGGTTTCCAGGTTCATTCCTGGAGTCGGCGAACCTGTTGCCCTGGTCGGCGGCGTCGGAATGATCGGTCTGGGTCTCTACAAGATCTACGAAGCAGTCACCGGTCGAGGAACTCCTACGGTTCAGAGCTTCATCACGCCTCCGGATCAGCAGGTTAGCGACATCTCCTTCATTACCGGCAAGATCCTTGAGCCGTCCGATAAGGGCCAGGCAGATGTAGGAGCCGGGTGGCAGGCGGTCTTTGAAGGCAAACGTACCTTCAAGATCAAGTTCATGGTGACGAATACCGGTCCGAAGCCGATGACCGTCCTTGTCGAATTCCGGACGGAGCAGACTTCCAGGCCGTGGGTGGGAGATCCCGAGGTATCCAACTTCTCGACCAGCTACGTCCTTGAACTTTCGCCTGGAGAAAGTAAGGTCATCCCAGGCTACCAGCCGGCCAAGGTTCTGGAATCCATGCTGCAGATCCAGTCCTATAGAAGCCAGGACATTACGGCGACTCTGCTCGCTCGGACTTCTTCGAGCGACACGGGAAAGAAGCTCGACCAGATCAGTTTTACAGCTTGGTAAGTGATGAACGAATGGCTTGGTCCTGTTTCTTTGAGGCTCGTTGATCGTGGTCCTCTCTTTGGGGGCTTCGGATCTCGTATCCAGGACATCCGCCAGCCACAGCCTTTTCTCGGCCAGGCAAGATTGAAGCAGTCCTATGAACTTGGACGGCCGGTCGCGCATCTGGATCAACCTCCGGACTGCTGCAATAGTCCGGATGGAACCAAATGCTTCGATCACTCGACCGGCGAATGCATCAATACCTGGAACAGCACTGTGGCAACTCCAAATGCTCCTGATTGCGTTCAGGACACTCGTGGAGAATTGGTTCATCCCTATTGCTATACCCCTCCTGTAGCTCCCACTCGCATGGAAGGAAGAGTTCGTAGAGTTCCTTTCTTCTCTCTGGGGGCTTGGGTCAACGATAAACCGGCGAAGTGCTGCAATAGGACTCATCCGGATGGAACGGCCTATCTGGAATGCTGCGAACCACTATGGAATGGTCCGGGATCAGATCCGAGCTTCCCGAGCTGCGACTCTCCGGATAATCCCTGCCCCTCCACGGGAGCCGCCCCGACTCCGACCCCGACCCCGACTCCGACTCCGACTCCGACCCCGACTCCGACTCCGACCCCGACTCCGACTCCGACCCCCACCCCAACGCCAACACCGACACCTACACCAAGCCCGACCCCGACGTCTACAACTGGTCCAATTCCAACGGATAATACGACCTCGGCTGGCAATGAACCGATACCGGCTACCGGAGGCGGCTCTTTTGTTCCCGTGCTTCCGCCTCGGCAGAGCATGACGACGGCATCTCCTCCGACCGGAGCCTTCCCTGGTCAACCATTTGCCGCCATGCGCCCTCCTCAGAAGCCTGTTCCGATCGCCAAGGCTCCTGCTCCACTTCCGCCGCCATGTCCGCTTGGACCGGTCCCTCTTCGTAAGTGGATCGAAGGCTGCATGGGGTAATCGCTTCTTGATCTGTTCGAAGTGCCAAGCTCCCAATCCTCCAGTTCACATGGCCATCAAGGTCGGGAACGCCTACCTCGAGCTGAATTTCTGCGAAGGTTGCGCACCCAATCCCGACATCAAGGTTGAACAGATCGCGACGAACATGATTTGCTGCCCGCGCTGCGGCACCCAGGCGAAGGACATCAATACTCGTGGCTTCGGCTGCGCAGACGATTACGAAATCTTTGCGACTGCGATCGCCAATTGGATTCAGCAATACCATGGGGCCTCCAGGCACGTCGGGAAGAATCCGGCGAAAAAATTATTTTGCGCTTGACAGCGAACCTTTTCGCGGGTACCGTGTTTACTGTAATAGCTGTTCGAACCGTGGGAAGGAGCTGACCTTCAATGTTCCGCGCGATGGACTCAAGAAAAACGCAAGCAAGGACAACCTTGCGGTGCGATCTGAGTCTGTCCGTAGATCGCCCGCACCAGGGTTCGTATCTCCGCACGAATGGGAAGTTCCCCGCGGAGATCGAACGAGCCACCGTGTGGGGACAAGATGGGCGCGGAGACACGGTGGCGTAAAAAACGAAAAAACCGAAAACCCCGCGCCCGGAAACGGACGCGGGGTTTTTTGTTTTTCCGGATGAAGTAAAAATTTTGGCCCGTCGGAGAAGTCTCCGACGGGCCGTGCTGAGAAGTCCTCAGTAGGAGCGATGGGGTACGCCCCCGTGCCTACCGAGAAGTGTGCTGCGTGGTTAAGACGCAGCGTTTTGACAATCGGGCTTGAATCTAAAGAGCGAAAGGCCGGGGGCACCGGCCGGGAAAGCTGGTGCCCCCGGACCTCATTCTATCTCTTCGTCCCAAAACTTCAAGCTGTCACTTGAGCGGGTGGCGGTTTGGCATTTGGCGCCCTGGGCTCAGGGCGCCTTTCGGGGCCGAAATAGTATCGACGGAGATCCAAGACAGGAAAGCTGCGTGTCGTGGACGCCGGTTGGCCACGTAAAACATCCGGTAAAAACCTAACTGGCAAGAGCCAGCTCGCTCGCGCGGCCTAGCCGTGTCGTCGCCCCTAGTGACGCCGATAGCCTGGGTGCGACGTTAATAATCGGTCGCTACCCGTAAGGTGATTCCTACCTTCCGGGGATAAGAATAAGTGGAACGTGAAGCCCGCAAACCTGCTGGTGAGCGAGCGGAGCTTCGAGAGCCGCAAGGCAGAATCATCAGATACACACGTAGATGCCCCTAGACTGTGATCTTCGGACGGGGGTTGCAAAGCCCCCCGGCTCCACCATGCGGTCAAGATGTTACAGTAGCATGCCAGTTTTCCAAACTGGACGCGCGGGTGCGACTCCCGCTGACCGCACCAATATTTTTAGAAATAGAATGAGCGGCGCTTTTCGCCTACAATAAGAGGGTACGACCGGGGCTCTCCTCCAGAGGTTGGCGGAGATCGACATCTTGAAGAATGTCTTGGGGGCCCTGTGGTGGAGTTTCCGGAAGACAAGACACTTCAACCCGGATCCTGGTACCTCTGGCGCACCGGGAAGCAACGCATCTTCATTGCCTGCCCGCTCTGCAGCCAGGTCGTCTCGATCGATCCGGAGGAGATCGAGATTCTGGAGGACGGCAGATTGTCCAAGATCATCGACTGTCCCAACATGATCTGCGATTTCACTGATGCAATACGGCTGCAGGGCTGGGGTGAACAGGGATCATCTTCCAGTCTTCCGAAAGTTTAGATCGGGGCGTGTTGTAGCGGCAGCAAGCGACGTTCCCAACGTTGAGGTGTGGGTTCGACTCCCATCGCCCCGTCCAATTTTGCTGTGAATCAAGACCGTGGGTCACCCAAGGGACGCTGCAAGGTGACATCTGGCCCGGCAGCCGTGGAGTCCTCCCGGCCGGGGAATAACTGAGGACCTAGGCGTCCCACTATCTTGATTCACATAGGCCACGATCCAGCGATCAGCTTGGTCTCCAAAACCGAGCAGTGGGGGGCGGCACCCCGGTGGCCTGCCAGAATTCATGGTCCCTGAGTATGTCGGCAGTACGCTACCTTGTCACGGTAGAAGGACGGGTTCGACTCCCGTAGGGATCGCCAAAAGAAAACCCCCGGAGGCCGAAGTCGTGGAGGCGCCGGCTTGTCACGCCGGAGAAAGCGGGTGCGACTCCCGTCCGGGGGGCCAACCTTAGTCTCGATACTCCCAGATCGTCTAACTGGTAGGACGACAGACTCTGAATCTGTAAATTGGGGTTCGAATCCCTATCTGGGAACCAGTCTTATGCGCCGAGATGCTTGGCGATCAGGGCCTCGAGCTGTTCCCTGGTCATCTCGCCTTCAGTCCGATGGACCTCCTGGCCCTCCTTGAAGAAGACGAGTGCCGGCAGGCCGTCGATGTCGTAGCCGTTGGCCGACTTCTTGCACTGGTCGATCCGGGCGCCCACGATCAGGACGGAATCGTTGTAATCGTTGGCAGCCTGCTCGATCACGGGCTTGAAGTCGACGCAATGGGTGCATTCGGGGTGCCAGAAGTCGACGATCGCGAGCGGCGCCCCCAGGACTTCGCTGAAGTTCTTGTCCGTCACGGAAAGCATTCGAATTCTCCTAATCTCCAAGCATTATACAAGCCGGTCTAGCTCAGCAGTAGAGCGCCCGTCTGAAAAGCGGGAGGTGGCGGGTGCGACACCCGCGGCCGGCACCAAATATTTGGGGGCATCGTCCAATTGGTAGGACACCAGCATGGCATGCTGGGGATCGGGGTTCAAGTCCCCGTGCTTCCACCAGAAAACTTGCGCAGGAGAGGCACGGTGACCTCACCAGTCTCATAAGCTGGGGATAGCGGGTTCGACTCCCGCCTGTCGCTACCAAGATTCCCTTATACGACGCGGGGTGGAGTAGCCCGGTAACTCGCCAGGCTCATAACCTGGAAACCGCAGGTTCAAATCCTGCCCCCGCAACCAAAAATTCGGAGGCTGACTGACGAGGGTACTTCGCTGGTTCAATTCCAGCCTGCCCGACTAGGGCGCTCGGATCCCGAGCTCCCCAGCGGGCAGGCGCCCGATGCCTGGGCACCCCTTGTCTCCAATCGCCTCCAAAATCTTCAGGGGCTGCAGAGCGAGCTTACTTCACCAGACTCTTAATCTGGAGGACCTGGTTCGAGTCCAGGCTTCGGCCGAAAGGTCGATGTGGTGTATCGGTAGCACACTCAGTGGCTTGTTCGACAATTGCCCCTATAAAAATTCGCGGGCTGATGGATCGAGGTTACTTCGCCCTACAAAACCCCCGAAAAGGAAGGTCCGTCGAACCTTCCTCTACCGCGAAAGCGAACGGGTTGAGCGTGAGGTGCTTGTGGTAACACGCCGGCGCAAGCCGGAGAAGGAGGTTCGACTCCTCCCAAATCGACATGGCCTTGGCCGTAATTGCCCGCATAATATTCGAGCGCTGACTAGCGGCGTTACTTCGGAGCCTGGGCTCGAAGCCCGACACGGCGAAAGCCGTGGGCAAGTCGCTGCTTAATGATTGCGCTCACAAGGGGCCATAGCTCAGCAGGGAGAGCGCCGGTTTCGCATACCGGAGACGCGAGTTCGATTCTCGCTGGTTCCACCAAAATTTAGCATCATCAGACCTGGGCCGGCATGTACCGTAGTGGCGACACTGCCTTGCAAGCAGCGTGTGGTGGGTGCGACTCCCATCCGGTCCACCAAATATTCGAGAGCTGCAGATTGAGGTTACTTCTCTACCACTTACGAGACGTGGTGTAGCGGTCTGCACACCGGCCAAAAGCCGGAGGTGGTCGTCCGACTCGACCCGTTGTTGCCTTGATCATCAATTGCTCTCAAATGGGGTCGCTTGGAGAGAAGGATCTCCACCTGTCTGTAAAACAGGCGTCCGTTTGGACTAAGCGGCGCGATACCGCACGGCCCCACCACTGCCTCGTCTGTCTAATTGGTAGGACGCCGGTCTTTGAAGCCGGAGATCTCGGTTCGAATCCGAGCGAGGCAACCAAAGCTCTCTAGATGCGGCCGTGGTGTAGCTTGGTAGCACGAGAACTTGCCATGTTCTAAGCACGGGTTCAAATCCCGTCGGCCGCTCCAATATTTCCCATCGGCTCGTAGTTCAACAGCAGAACGTTCGCTTGATAAGCGAAAAACGCAGGTGCGACTCCTGCCGGGCCGACCATACGGTGGCCGTGGTGTAATGGTTTGCACATCTGGTTGTGGCCCAGAGGGTGCGGGTTCGATCCCCGTCGGTCACCCCAAAAAATAATGCTACAATGGCTGGGTGCCATATGTAGAACCGTCCTGGCGACAATGGCCTCAGTGGAGATGGCTCTCCCGGACTCTTTGCTTCTTCGGAAACCATCACTGGATGAGGAGCAAAAGCCTCCAGAATCTTCCGATCGCCTGCGCGGTCTGCTCGAAGAAGACGAAGCATTTCAATACGTACATCAAGCTCGCCAAGAAACACGCCGGGCTGTAGGGTAGCGGCCAACCCGCCTGCTTCGGGAGCAGGAAATCGCGAGTTCGAATCTCGCCAGCCCGACCATTCCAGGGACATGGGGAGATAGCGCCCCACCTGTTTCGGATACAGGCATAGGCCCGGTGCGAGTCCGGGGTCCCTGACCAAAAACTCATCAGGCACAGGGTCAGATAGCGGGCCGCCTGCCTTGGAAGCAGGAGATAGACTGGTGCAAGTCCAGTGTGCCTGACCAATCTTTTTAATCTCGGGCTCAAGGGAAGGTAGCGTCCCGCCTGTTTGGGGTACAGGAGCAGGCCGGTGCAAGTCCGGCGAGCCCGACCAAAATCATCCGGAGGCAGGTCGGCTGACGGCTGGCTGGGTCGCTCCCAGCATGACAGCCGGTTGGGTTCGGTTCCCGAACTCCGGTCCACGGCGCGTATTTCAATAGCAGAATATCTGCGTGACATGCAGAAGATGGGGGTGCGATTCCCTCCGCGCCGACCAATCTTGTTTGCTATGATTTCGCCATGGGACCCAACAAAGACGAAATCCTTCGGAACGCCAAGAAGATGGCCGAGGAAGAAAAGAAGCGACGTGCCAGCATAGCGACGGAGAAGCCCCTTGGGAGAATGCAGTCCAGGATGCCGATCGGCTGCTGGATGTGGATCCTGGCCGCGGCCGCGCTGATCATCTGGCTCATCAAAAAGTACGGACCTGGGATATAATCCTTGCGACGGCTGAGATGGACCCCTAACTCTGGTGGCGGGGTTTCGGGTCGCGCGTCGTGAGGGTGTGTGCCTTCACGGAGGGTGTTTCGGGGCCCCGCTCCCATTTGCCGGCGTAGTTTAGCAGCTCTGAATGCCAGTTCGGTAAACTGGAGGTGTGGGGGCAGCACCCACCGCCGGCTCCAGAAATAAAAAACCACGGCGACAGGCCGTGGCATTTGAGGGATCGGCGAATCCCGAAATTGGGATTCGTGCGAACAAGATACGGGAAACAATAGCGAGGTGTCCAGAAAAGAAAAAGCCCGGGGAACACCCCCGGGCCTCGAGCGGGATTCGGTGCTTGCAGTGTACCACATGCTGGCATAGCTCAATAGTAGAGCACCTGTTTTGTAAACAGGCGGTTGCCGGTGCAAGTCCGGCTGCCAGCTCCAAATATTCATCACGCCGGCCTAGTTCAACAGTAGAATGCTCGCTTCATAAGTGAGAGATCCCAGGGCAGCTCTGGGGGCCGGTACCATTTCATCTACCCAAAGGAAGGATAGGAACACCGTGAAGTACATCGTGGAGGCCCGCGCCGGCGACCGCTGGGTGACGCTGGGCCAGCCGTACATCCTCAAGGAAAAGGCCATGGCGGCCGAGGAAGCGGCTCTGGAAAGCACGCTCTGGGAAGACGCCAGGATCCTGGTCGTGAACGATCGGCAGCAGATCGTCAAGATCATCGACTGACCTCGGAGGGGTTGGTACATAGGCAGGTCCGCTCGTTTCGAAAACGAGTAGGTCTCGAAAGGGGCCTTGCCGGTTCGACTCCGGTCCCCTCCTCCAGAATTCTCGATTGATGCAGCGCCTCGAGGCCGGTATACTTTCCTTATTGGGGGGTATCAAGATGATCGGTTACCAGGCTCCTGCATATCGTCCGGCGCAGCGGTCTCAAATGGGCGCGATCTCGTCCATGACCGGCACGGACTGGTTGCTGCTGCTCGGCGGCGCCGTGGTCGGCGGCGCAGGCATCAATGGGCTCCGGAATCAGTTCACGGGCCCGGAGAAGGCCAATGCGATCGGCGTGCTCGTCGACCTGGTCCTGACGGGCGTCGGCCTCACGCTCTTCATCCAGAAGGGCTCACAGGCGATCGCGTAAGGCGGCGAGAATCCATCTGCTCATGCGACGGAGATTCTCTAAAAAGAAACACCCAGGGCTCTTCGAAGGAAGAGTCCCGGGTGCGAGAGAGGGAAACCTTTCGGTACTGTAATTATACCCGGAGATGAAGGCAGTGGGCATGCCACCACGTCTTGAAAACGTTGGACCCGGGAAACCGGGGCGGTGGGTTCGAGTCCCCCCGTCTCCGCCAAAAATCAGTGCAGATCGATCCGCCGTTGCTCACTGGCAGCACGAGGAATGCGCGAAGCTGGCGTGTGAATCGTGAAGGGCGTGACGGCTTCCGGAGCCTTGGGGTGCAAACACATCCTCAGCGGCGGGTCAATCTCCATTTGGAGGGGTTGGGCATTGGCAGGCCCACCTCGTTGGAAACGAGACAGCCGGCGCAAGCCGGCTTGCAGGTTCGACCCCTGTCCCCTCCGCCAGAATTACTTGAAGATCGCGTAGAGGATCCCGGCGACCGCAACGGCGCCGATCGCATAAGGCGCGATCTCCTTCGCCGTGGGAGCGGCTGGCGTCGGTTCCTGAGCGACCAGAACGGTCGTCCGGGGCTGAGGATAGGCCGTCACGGGGAAGAGGTAGGGATACGGATAATAGACATTCCAGGGGTTCGGCCCAGGCGGGCACGGACCATTTCTCTTCTCGAAGGTGATCACGCCGTCCGTGTTGCACTCGAACATCTGGTAGCAGATGCTGTTCTCCACGAAAGGCTTCCCAACCGGCTTGCAGGTCTTTACGGGAGGAGGAGGCGGCGGCGGGGGCGGCGGCTCCGGTTCCGGAGCAGGTTCTGGTTCAGGAGCTGGAGGTGGCTCGGGCATCGGGGCCGGCTCAAGTGGCGCTTCATCGACGCCGAGCCGGAAAGGTGTCCCGAACAGGTATCCGGTTCTACGAAGTGAGACCAGACGCATGACCATCCTCCTTTTACCGCGGTGCCGGGGGGGATGGCGACCTTGGTCTTCTTTGAGTATACTGAAACCAGGAAGGAAATAAAGTGAGAATTGCGATCATCTCGGATACCCATCTGAGGCACCGGAAATATCCGATCGATGTTCCTGAATGTGATCTGCTGATCCACTGCGGCGATGCCATGATCGAGGGTACGGCCGCTGAGGTCAGGATGTTCGCGTCCTGGTTCGAAGCTCTCAAAGCAAAATATAAGGTCTTCGTCGCGGGAAATCACGACTGGCTTTTCGAGAAAGACAATGCCCTGGCAAGAAGCCTTCTCCCCAAGGGCGTCATCTATCTCCAAGACAGCCAGATCGAGATCGAGGGCCTCAAGATCTACGGAAGTCCCTGGCAGCCGGAGTTCTGCGAATGGGCTTTCAACCTGAAGCGGGGCTGGCCTCTCCGGAAGAAGTGGGAGCTGATCCCGGCCGGAATCGACATCCTGATCACGCATGGACCGCCGCTCGGGATCCTGGATTTCAGCAAGTTCGGAGACGAGCATGTCGGCTGCGCGGATCTCCGGCAGGAACTTCAGCGGATCAAGCCGAAGGTGCATTGCTTCGGCCACATCCACGGAGATTATGGGACGGCCACCTGGGCAAATACGCTCTTCGTGAACGCCTCTCTCTGCGACGAGGCATACGTCGCGAATCATCCTCCGATCCTGATCGAGATGGAAGCCGGCAAGGCTCCCGTGCTTCTGAAGGCGCCTGGTCTCCCGCCTCCCACGAAGGGAGCCGTTCCCATCAGGGCAACTGGAAAAGCTCTCTGGACCTAGAGAGAGTTCTTCCCAGGCGAATCCAGTGTTGAAGCTCGACGTCCGTCTAGCTAGCGCACGTCGAGGGGAAACAACGCGAATGCCGGCCGCGATGGCCGGACTGCATGCGCGCGGCTGGGTTCTCCTCGAAAGAACTCTCAACTGGAAGCGACGCGGATAGCAGGTGGCCGCAACGATTTGCTAAATCGTCCACCCGGCACAAACCGGGTGTTGCCGGGGCAGCACCGGCCGCTTCCGCCAAAATTTCTGATTCGCTTTTTTGTTCTTGACAGAAAGCGATTCATCCATATACTACAGAGCTGTGACGAGTCCACGCGGCGGACGGCAGTAAACGCCGCGAATCAAGGCGCTCTTTTACAATCGGGTCAGCGATAAGCAGCATACTCCCCGGCGTTGCCCGGCCACGAGCATCAACGTGAGCCGGTCTACGACGTCGGCGAAATATTCGTGGGCTGCTGGTCCGAGGATTCTTCACTTATGATGCAGAGAGCACCCTTCGGGGTGTACACCTTCACGGCTCCAACGAGCGTCTGTGAATGGCAAACGAATCCGCTGCAGTTGCTCTTCGCAAGAAGGGCCGATTGCAACGTTAAGAGGTCTCCTGGTGCGAAGGAAGCGAGATCGACGGCGCAAGCCGGCAGAACCGAACCTGGGCTGAAAAGCTCATTCGACGCAAACTCCTTGGCCGACAATTGCCCACAAAAAATCCTAGCAGAGGGATGGGCCTATCTCCCATCCCTCTGCTAGCTGAAAAATTCGGCGGCTGCAGTGCGGGGATACTTCAATCAAACCAGCGGGTTGCCGGTGCGAGTCCGGCCCGGGCCGAAAGGTCCGAGTAGCTCAAGAGTAGAGCAGCAGGTAAAAAAAGACCCTGTACGCCAATTGCCGCCATAAAAATTCGAGGGCTGCTGATCGAGGTTACTTCTAACGGAGCCGGAGTGCTGGCCGAAAGGCCAAGCGACGGCATGACGCAAGTCTGTGATGCGCAGGCATTTCCTTGATCCCAATTGCCCTCATAAAAATTCGGGAGCTGCAGAGCGCGGTTACTTCGCCTTCCAAGCGAGAGATCCAGGTGCAAGTCCTGGCCCGGGCCGAAAGGCGCGGGTGGTGTAAGAGCAGCACGCTTAACGTTCCGTGTTCGACCATTGCTCCCAAAAATTGATTGAATCCCGGTCGAGAAGGTCAGGATAGCGCACTCAGTGTGATGACCCCTTCGCCGGATAAATATTCGAGGGCTGATTGGCGAGGTTACTTCTTGCTTTGAAACCCAGGCAGGTTCGAGTCCTGCGGGGCCGTGGGTACGGCTTTCCTTGCCTCCAATTGCCCTCATAAAAATTCGGGAGCTGCTAGGTCGAGGGTACTTCTAACTGATGATGCTAGATTGTGCCGAAAGGCACATACTCCTTGGCCGCCTATCGCTCCCATAAATATTCTGGGGCTGAAGGTCGCGGATACTTCAATTGGTGAAAGACCGTGGCCGACTAATTGCCCCTAAAAAATTGCTCCGCCGTGGTGGCTTGGAGCTGAAGGAAGGAGATCAACATGGCTCGTGGTGGACACATCTATGGGCAGGTCGGCCCGATCAATCCGGCGTCGGGGAAGGTCATGTCGGCGACGTACAATCAGGCCGACAAGATCAACAAGGGCGGCCAGCGGGCGTTCTCGCGGTCGATCGAAGAGGACACCCTCGCGGTCCTGACGACCCAGACGCTGTCGAACACCTTCTACGTCGGCCAGAAGGAACTCGCGAAGGAGACGGTCGACGTCCTCCGGGCGATGTCGGCCAAGGATCCGGAGTTCCTGGCGAAGGCCCTCGTCTACGCCCGGAACAAGGGTCTGATGAAGCTGGCCCCGACCGTCGGCCTGGCGGTCCTGTCCGAGAACAAGACGGACCAGGGCAAGGCGGCGTTCTCGAAGGCGTTCCGTCACGTCATCCGCATCCCGGACGACCTCCGGGAGTTCGTCGAGCTGATCCGCACGGGATCGTTCGGCGGCAAGAAGGCGCTGATGGGCGTCCGGAAGATCGTCGTCCAGAACTGGCTCCGGCACATGTCGGAGTATCACGGCCTGAAGTACGGGTCGGGCAACTCCGAGGGCATCACCCTGCGTGACGTCCTGCGCCTCACGCACCCGCTGCCGAAGGTCCTGGACCGCAACAAGGATGCGAAGGGCCTGAGCTACGACCGTCTGCGCAACGGCGCCCAGGCGGAGCTCTTCGGCTGGCTCGTGAAGGGCTGGGAGGGAGTCGGCGAGAAGCCGTCCCCGACCAACGCGCTCGTCTGGGCCTTCGAGAAGGTCAAGCGCTCGGAGGATGAGAAGGAGATCGTCTCCCTCATCAAGAAGTACAAGCTCCCGTGGGAGGTCGTCGTTCCGGCGGTCAAGAAGATGACCACGGGCATCTGGACGGCCCTTCTGGACGGCATGCCGTACATGGCGCTGCTCCGGAACCTGAACACGCTGGAGCGTCACGAGGTCCTGAAGGACAAGGCGATCGTCAAGGACATCGCCAAGCGGCTGTCGGATCCGGAAGCGGTCGCGAAGTGCAAGCAGCTTCCGTTCCGGTTCTTCAACGCCCACAAGGCGTACAACGGACCCCAGGAGATCCGGGATGCCATCCATGACGCGCTCGAGTCATCGTTCGTCAACATGCCCGAGATCAAGGGGTTCAAGGTGGTCGTTTCGAACGACATCTCGGGCTCCATGGACGGTGCCGCTTCGGACAAGGGAACCGCGCGGTACTGCGACATCGCCGGCATCTTCGGTGCGGCGCTCTTCAAGAAGTGCGAAGACGTCGACCTGATCCCGTTCGACACCTCGGCGCATCCGGTCCTCGGCCGTGTCTCCCGGCGTGACACGATCATGTCGATCGCCCAGAAGGTGGGCATCGCGCAGGGCGGAACGGACGTCGGGGCTCCGATCAAGCACATGATCCGGGAGCGGATCAAGGCGGACGTGTTCATCGGCATCACGGACAACGTGGACTGGGCAGGCGACGGGTTCCTGACCAACCTGGAGGAGTACCGCTCCAAGGTGAACAAGAACCTGAAGTGCTTCCTGATGACCATCGCGCCGTACCGCGACGGTCTGGCCCCGATGAACTATCCGGACGTCTACTGCACGTACGGGTGGTCGGACGCGATCCTGAAGTACATCGCGCTGATCCTCGCCGGCGGCGTCGGGCAGGTGGACGACGTCAAGGCGATCGATCTCGATACCTTCGGCCAGAAGGCCAAGGCGGAAGAGGTCGAGGCAGTCTCCGCGGACTAAAGGGACCCCTACCCCAGCAACGAGGGGAGGGCCAGGTCGCACGGCCTGGCCCTCCCTCTCTTCTTACGAAATATTCGCACACGTACCCAAGCGGTAAGGGAGCGGTTTGCAAAACCGCTATGCGCCGGTTCGAATCCGGCCGTGTGCTCCAATTATTGAGGCTTCGGAGGCCCTACAACGACGCCCGTGAAATCCGGGTGTGAGGATCCGCGCGGGATCCCGAAGCGGAATCCGCCGCTGGCCGGGCCGTTGCCGGGCCCGGTCGTGGGTCTGAAGACGGGGAAACCCCAGGGAGATTCTCCTGGAGTCAATGGCTGCTTCCCCTTTAGGATGTTCATGACTTCGACAAGCGGCCGATGCCTGCGCCAATAGGCGAGGACGCCGAAGATGTCGATAGCCGGCAGGCTCATCTCAAAGATTATACAGGCTGGCATAGTTCAAGAGCAGAATAGATGTTTCGTAAACATCAGATGCGAGTGCAATTCTCGCTGCCAGCTCCAAACAGCTAGGTCTTCCAATTGGTAGGAAGGCGGATTGTTAATCCGTTAATACAGGTTCGAGTCCTGTCCTAGCTGCCAATCTTCTTACGCTCCCGTGGAGTCCATGATAAGATGATGCGGTGAGTGTTAAACCGGACTACTACGCCGTGCTGGGCGTGAAGAAGAACGCCAGCGCCGACGAGATCCGGAGAGCCTTCAGGAAGAAGGCCATCACGATCCACCCAGACCGGAATCCTGGCAACGTCGTGGCTGAAGCGAAGTACAGGCAGCTCACCGAAGCCTACGAAGTCGTCAGCGACGAGACCAAGCGGAAGAAATACGACCAGGAGCGCGATGCCCCGCCGCCTCCTCCGCCTCCGAATTATCCGGTAGCGGATGTCTGCGTCGAAGTCGAAATCGATGCCCGGGATCATCTCAACGGCGCGGAGAAGACGGTGACAGTTTCGCGTCCGCGGCAATGCCCGGACTGCCACGGTGCGGGAAAGCACTGGAGCCTTTGCGATCTCTGTTATGGCAGCGGTTGCGGAGCCTGCAGTTGGTCGGGTAACAAGAGTTGCGCGCGGTGCTGGGGAAAGGGCCAGGATCGGGAACTCACGATCATTCGAGTCCTGGTGCCCATCGGGACTCCGCCTCATGGCCGGCAAAAGCTGGTGGCGAATGGAGATCTTTGGGGCCTCAAAGGTCCGTTCTACGTTTTTGCCAATGTCAAGCCGCGCGTGGACAAGCCCGGCATGATTCTCAGTTGACCATCACGCCCCCGTAGCTCAACTAGATAGAGCGCCCAGCTTCTACCTGGGAGGTTGGGGGTGCAAATCCCTCCGGGGGTACCAATTTCACATGCGGCCGCGTAGGCTGTCGAACGTGCTGAGGCAGGAATAGCGGGCGATGTACTTCATGGCAAGGCCCCCGCAGTCCTTATGCTCGGGCATTTCGTCGAAGTGTTTGACCCAATATCCGAAAAGATTCATCGCTGAGGACTGATTGATGAGGCCTCCATCGATGGCAGATTCGAGACGTTCGAAGAACGCCAGAAGCGCATCGTAAGCATCACGCATCCTGGTTTGTGTCGAGGTGAAGGTCAGTTCTTCATCACCATGGACGACCAGTGATTTCTTGACGTCTTCCTGGTTGAAGCGGAATTCTTCGCCGTCTGGAAACTTGAAATTGCCGCGGTTCCAGTCGAGGATCCGACAGGCGATCTGAATGAGCCGGCTGCTTTCGAACTCCTTGTACATGGAATCGAGCTTCTCAGTTCTCTTCCAAGCCTGGTCGCGACGCCACTGGACGAGTGCCGCTATGCCTCCGATGAAGGCCAGACCTAGAGTCAAGGCATCGATCAGGAGTTTCGCGTTTTCTGTAGTCATGGAACAAATATTACAGCTCCATGCCCCGGTCGTCTAGTAGCAGGACACCTCGTTCTCACCGAGGAAACAGGGGTGCGATTCCCCTTCGGGGTACCAATCTTCAGGATCTCATCAGGGGGTGGTCTGGAGTCCAGGGATCGAATCCTGGGTGTCCGTTTTGGAGAGGCTTGCCTCTCTACCGCGGGACGGATGCAGGTCCAGAATAAGCGCCCCCATACTGCCAGCGTCCTAGGCGCCGCTGAACGGCCAAGGGTGACGAAGCTGTCGCCAGAGGCGATGATCGGACCACCCCTCGATGAGATCCCCGAATATGGCCCGCTCGTCTACGAGCTAGGATCTCTGGTTTTCACCCAGAAGAACGGGGTGCGACTCCCCGGCGGGCTACCAATCTTTGAAAGGAGGTCCCTATGAAACGTGACGGCAAACGGCGATTCAGGGTAAAATGCCCTCGTCGTCCAATGGATAGGACACCCGACTTTTAATCGGGCAAAGTGTGGGTTCGAGTCCCACCGGGGGCACCATTTATGGACTTGATTATCATGATGGGACTGCAAGCATCCGGGAAAAGCTCCTTCTGCAAGCGATTTGCAGGATCCTACGAGATCATCAGCAAGGATCTCTTCCCGAGTGCCAGGCATCCCCAGCGTCGGCAAATGAAGGCTCTCGAAGCCGCGCTGGCCTCCGGTCGTTCCGTGGTGATCGACAATACGAACCCGGAAGTGGAAGACCGCAAGCCTCTGATCGAGATAGGCAAGGCCGCATGTGCCGACGTCATTGGGTACTATCTCGAATCGAAGGTGGAAGAAAGCCTGAAGAGGAATGCTGCCAGGCCCGAGAAGAAGCGCGTTCCAGAGGTTGCGATTTTCTCGACGATCAAACGGCTGGCCAGGCCGTCCCTCGAGGAGGGCTTCACCCGCCTCTTTCATGTCCGGATGGCGCCCGATGACGCCTTCCTGATCGAAGAATGGCTCAACATGCCTCGGTAGGTCAACAGCAGACGATCCGGCTCTTAACCGGAGGATGCGGGTGCAACTCCCGCCCGAGGCACCAAATATATCGGCACGGAGCTCGAGTGGCAGAGCACCTCCCTCTTAAGGAGGCTTGTAGGGGTTCGAGCCCCCTCGTGCCGACCAAAACTTGACTTCGCTCGGTCAAAAGGTAAACTGGTTTACATGAGCGAGAGACGGGAAGACAAGAACGGCCAGTTCACGCTGCCGCCCGACATCGTCGAAGAAGCCAAGGGCGACACCATTCGCGGGGTAAAGATTCAAATCACTCCGGAAGAGGTCATTCGCCGCATCAAAATGGCGGATCGGGCTTTGAACGGCGATTCGAATGACGCCGAGCATGACGCCCTCCATGATCTTCGCGAGTGGTTGAGCGATATCTTTGAGGATCCTGATAGAAGGGCTGTCAATGAGAGACGCTGAAGCGCAGCTCATCCAGCGGTACTTCAGGAAGACCCAGGCGAATCCGGATGGGGCGATCACCCATCACGGCGACTGCGACATCTACGGCATCAAGGTCTGCACCTGCGGCCTGATGCACGACCTCATGCCCGTTCCCCATTTGATCGAAAAGCTTTATCCCCTTCACTGGGAAGAGCGCGGGAAGTATGATGAAGTCCGCAGTTCGATAATGAATTCGTCCCGCAAGACCCGCAAGAAGAGAAAGAAATAGGCCCCCGTGATTGGAACTAGCAGACATCCCCGATTCAAAACCGGGGGCCGAAAGGCGTGGGGGTGCAAATCCCTCCGGGGGTACCAAGCTTGAAGAAGAAGAAGCTTGAAGTGAAGTGGTTTCGCTGGCCTTCAGGGAAGAAGCCTGTCCTGGTGGAGGTGCGCCACTTCGTTCTGCCATTCGTGCTGATGAAGGACAGAATGGACGAGAGCGGCTACAACGCCGAACAGGCCAAAGCTCAGAAGAGACTGGAAGAGGCAGCGTTACTCGCGAGATGGCGCCGAAAGCACCAGCCGACTACTGAGGGCAGCCGCAGCGCGGGCCGCCCAGGAGCGGCTTGCAAACGCAGTTCGGGCAAGTCGCGCAGGGCTTCACGGTGACTTCGCCGAGATTCTTATGCGAGATCCAGGCGTTGGTCAGAAAAGCCCCGAAAGATGCGGATAGGAACGCCAGAATGACGATGAGGAAAAACATCCGCAAGTTGCTGGGCTTCGGTAGCGGCGCCGCAAGGGTCGTCATGTCCAAATCCTCCTCTGGCTAGTATATACTAAAGGGGCTCGTGGCGGAATAGCAGACGCGCTGGTCTTAGGAACCAGTGCCGAAAGGCATGGGGGTGCAACTCCCCCCGGGCCCACCAAAATTATGAAGATCTGGGTTGACGACGAGAGGCCGATGGCGGAAGGCTTCGACTACCACGTCAAAACGGCCGCTGAAGCAATCGATCTTATCCAGCAGGGCCGCGTCACCAAGATATCGCTCGATCATGACTTGGGCAGCGAAGCGGAATTCGAGACAGGATACTTCATCGCCCAGTTCATCGAGATGGCGGCCCATAATGGGTGGATCCCGCCCATCGAATGGAATATCCACACGGCGAACCCGGTTGGACGCCGGAATATGGAAGCGGCCCTGAAGAATGCCGACAAATACTGGGGAGTATAAGCCGCCGTGGTGCAATGGTAGACACCGGGCCCTTAAAACGCCAAGGCTCGCGAAAGCGGGTGGGGGTTCAAGTCCTCCCGGCGGCACCAACTGGAAAAGGACGATGAAGGAAGGGTCGAAGAAAAACTTCAGATAACATGCAAGTTCTTCATTATCCAGATCCACGTCTTACGTCTTCGAATGCCACGGTCGGGTCCTGGTCCTCGGAGATCTCTCAGAAGGTCGACCAGATGAAGGCTCTGCTCATTCGGTCTCGCGGAGTCGGGCTTGCGGCTCCTCAGATCGGTTGGAATGTCAGGCTCTTCATCCTTTCCCTTCCTCAGAAGGACGGCATGCAGAAGGACCGGGTGATCTTCGATCCGGTCATGGAACCGATCGGCAAGACGAAACTCATGGATGAAGGCTGTCTGTCCTTTCCGATGATGTTCGCCTCGATCTTTCGGCACGAACAGGTCCGCATCATGGGGATGACTCCGGAAGGACCCATTGACGAGGTCGTCTCCGATCTGGAGGCCCAGGCGATCCAGCACGAAATGGATCATCTGAACGGCATTCTCTACATCGAGAAGATGACGCCGGCGGACCGCAAGCGGAATGCATCTATCCTCCGCCAGTTGGAAGAGGATTGGCGCAAACAGCATCCCAATCAATAAGCCTGAAATTCTTTAGATTCGAAGGAGATGGGGAATGGCAGTCATAACGGCGACTAAGCGTCGGTCCGTCAAGGACGTGTTCAACGGCAACGAGGTGAAGTGGGGACCGATCGGGAAGGACGTCTACCTTCGAACCTATTCGAGAACGAAGGCCGACGGAACGCAGGAGAGCTGGCAGGACACGGTCCTCCGCGTCGTCGACGGCAATCTCGCGCTCGTGAACCGCAAGTTCCATGAGCCGGGCGAGCGCGAGCGGCTGATCGAGCTCATCTACAACATGGACATGATTCCTGCTGGACGCCACCTGTGGGTCTCCGGTGTTCCCGGAAGGCAATTCGTCTTCAACTGCCACGCGGCCGGCTGGTCGCGCAAGGATCTCGCCTCCCACTTCACGTTCACCTTCGAAGAGCTGATGAAGGGCGGCGGCGTGGGTTCGAACTACTCGAACAAGTACATCGAAATGTATCCCCCGATCTTCAGCAAGGTCAATCTGCACGTCGTGTGCAATCCCGACCATCCGAACGTCGATGAATTGTCGGGGATGCTGTCTAAGGACTTCGACCACTTTGCCCAGGAACGCTTCGTGGTAGACGATTCCCGGGAAGGTTGGTCGGCCACGCTGCAGGAGGTCCTCCTGGCTTCCTGGCACGGCAAGGACAGCCCGCTGATCGTCGACGTCTCCATGCTGCGGGAGCGCGGCGCCGTTCTCAAGAGCTTCGGCGGCAAGAGCTCCGGGCCCGGACCTCTGGTCATCATGATCAAGAAGATCGCGGAACTGCTCAACTCGAAGGTCGGGAAGAAGCTGACCGGCATGGACATGATGGCCATCGACCATCAGCTCGCGACCTGCGTGGTCTCCGGGAATATCCGGCGTTCGGCCCGGATGTCCATCAAGCACTGGGCGGATCCGGACGTCCTGGAGTTCATCAACTGCAAGAAGGATGCGGACAGCCACTGGAGCACGAACATCTCCGTCGAAGTGGATGAACGCTTCTTCCAGGCAATCCGCCGCGGCGAGGAGAAGGCCAAGCTCGTCATGAAAGAAGTCGCCAAGGGGATGCACAAGAACGGCGAGCCCGGCTTCTGGAACTCGTCGCTGGCGGCGATCGGCGAGGTGGAATACCCTTTCACGACCAATCCCTGCGGTGAGATCAGCTTCGAACAGTACGAAAACTGCAACCTGGGCCACATCAACCTCGAGCGCTTCGCGGCCGACGACAATGCGGCAAAAGAGGCCTTCCGGCTGATGACTCGGTTCCTGATGCGAGCCACCTTCGGCGACGTCATGAACCCTTATCAGAAGGCCGTCCAGGACCGGAATCGCCGGATCGGGGTCGGCTTCTTCGGCTTCCATCCCTGGCTGATCTACCAGGGCGTCAGCTTCAGCGGCTCGCACCACAACCGTGAGATCCGGAACAAGCTGAAGTCCTTCCGGCATACCTGTCGGGACGAGGCGCGGAAGTACGCCTTCCAACTCCGGATCTCGGAGCCGATCAAGACGACGACGATCGCGCCCACGGGGACGATCTCGCTTCTGGCCGGCACGACGTCGGGCTGCCAGCCGATCTTCGCTCGCCACTACAAGCGGCTGGTCAACTATGCCGCGAACGACACGAATCTGGTCGATCTCGCAGCCAAGGGCCATCCGATGGAGGACAGCGTCTACACGCCCAACACGAAGGTCGTGACCTTCTTCTGCAAAGATCCTCTGGTCGACGAGTGCGAGAAGCGCGGTATCGACCTGACCCTGATCGAGGATCAGCAGGAGATCTCGATCAGCGATCACCTCGCAGTCCAGGCGATGCTGCAGGACGAATACGCCGACAACTCTATCTCCTACACCATCAACTTCAGGGACAGCCTGGTCAGCGCCGACGAGGTCGCCAACGCCCTCAAGGTCCATCTGCCGCACCTCAAGGGGACGACGCTCATGCCCGAGAACGAGTCGCGGCCCCAGACGCCCTTCCAGCGCATCACGGCCGAAGCGTTCGAAGAGGCTGAGAAGAAGGGCATCGGCCGAGTCTCGGACATGGAGAGGGAGTGCCTGAACGGCGTCTGCCCGGTGAAATAGGATGAAGAAAGCACTCATCACGGGAATCACGGGACAGGACGGCTCTTATCTGGCGGAATTCCTGCTGGAGAAGGGCTACCAGGTCCACGGAACGGTTCGCAGGAGCTCGACGGAAACGGGAGGCCGCATCGCGCATCTGCGCGATCGTCTGGTACTTCATCCTGCCGATCTGCTCGATCAGAGTTCGGTGATTACAGCGATCGCAAAGGCGGAGCCGGACGAGGTCTATAATCTGGCAGCCCAAAGCTTCGTGCCGACGTCCTGGAGCCAGCCCGTCCTTACGGCCGAATTCACGGCCTTGGGCGTGACGCGCGTGCTCGAGGCCATCCGGCAGGTGAATCCGAAGATCCGCTTCTACCAGGCGTCTTCTTCCGAGATGTTTGGCAAGGTGCAGGAAACCCCTCAGACCGAAAAGACTCCCTTCTATCCGAGAAGCCCTTACGGAGTCGCCAAGGTCTATGGCCACTGGATCACGGTGAACTACAGGGAGTCCTACGGTCTTCATGCTTCAAGCGGAATCCTCTTCAACCACGAATCAGCCCGTAGGGGTCTCGAATTCGTGACTCGAAAAATCACGGCCGCCGTCGCGTCGATCGCCAACGCGAAGCAGAAGGAACTTCGGCTCGGCAATCTCGATGCCAAGCGCGACTGGGGCTTCGCCGGCGACTATGTCGAGGCCATGTGGCTGATGCTGCAGCAAGACAAGGCGGGAGATTACGTCATCGGGACCGGCGAGACCCATACAGTTCGCGAGTTCTGCGACATCGCATTCAAAACGATCGGATTTGACTACGAGAAGTACGTCGTGGTGGATCCAGCTTTCTACCGGCCTGCAGAAGTGGAACTCCTGCTGTCTGATCCTTCCAAAGCTCGCAAGGTTCTCGGCTGGGAGCCGAAGGTCAGTTTCAAGCAGCTCGTTCGCTCGATGGTCCTGTCCGATCTCAGGGAACAGAACGGCGTCATCCCCAAGGAGGTCTTGTGAAGGGAATCATCCTCGCCGGAGGCAAGGGCACGCGGCTTTATCCCGCGACCATCGGGATCTCCAAGCAGCTCCTCCCGGTCTACAACAAACCAATGATCTACTACCCCCTCACGACGCTCATGATGGCGGGGATCAAGGAGATCCTGGTCATCACGACCCAGGAGGACAGCGAGAGCTATGTCCGGGTGCTCGGGACGGGCGAACAGTGGGGAATCCGTCTCGTCTATGCGATGCAGATGGCACCGCGAGGCCTCGCAGACGCCTTCATCATCGGAAGGAGCTTCCTGCGGGATGAGGATTCCAGCGCCCTAGTCCTGGGCGACAACATCTTCTTCGGCCATGATCTCTCAAAGACCATGGCATACGCACCAACTCACCTGAAAAAGCATGGCGGCGCCGTGATCTTCGGATATCCGGTCGCGGATCCTGAGCGGTACGGGATCGTCGAAGTCGACAAAGCCGGTAGGGCGCTGTCGATCGAGGAAAAGCCCAAGGCACCCAAGTCCAGACTGGCGGTTCCCGGGCTCTATTTTTACGACAAGGATGTCCTGGACATCGCCGCCGCGGTCAAGCCTTCCGCGCGAGGCGAGATCGAGATCACGGACATCAACAAGGTCTATCTCGAGAGGAAGAAGCTCGTAGTGACCCAGTTTGGCCGTGGGATGGCCTGGCTTGACGCAGGAACGCACGAAAGCCTCATGCAGGCCTCCAGCTTCATCCAGGCCGTGGAAGAGCGCCAGGGCATGGTTGTAGGCTCTCCTGAAGAGGTCGCCTACCGGATGGGCTTCATCGACAGGGATCAGCTCGCCCGGCAGGCCGAGAAGTTCAAGGGAAACTCCTATGGCGACTGCCTCCGGCGGGTGCTTGAAGAATCCGCTTGACGGACTACGGTAAACGGGTTACCTTCAGATCGTGATCAACACTTCATACGCCCTGTCTATTACATCTCGCCAAAGCGAGATGTAAAAGGGCAGGCGACCGCTGGAATAGGCTATCGGCCGTCCTGTCCGGAAGGGACAGGCCATGTTCATCAAGGACAAGCGCCGTGCAGAACGGCGCTGGAAGTCGCACTGCGTCTGGATGCGCCGTCTGAAGCTGGACTGGGCGACCCACGGCTGGAACTGGAACTGGATGTCGGCGCGGAGAACGAATTACACCCGCTTGGGAATCGCGCCCGTGGCACAGTGTTCCATCTGGGCTCAGACGACGCTCTGCGACTGCTTCTGGAATCCCGGCTTCAGCGGCATGGGACGCTTCAAGGACACCCCGCATCCGCGCTGCGGCTTCGAATGCCATCCGGAATACGGCCACGGGATCGAGAGCCGGCCCATTCAGGAATGGCGCGAGGAGGCGCGGGCTTGGGGAGATGAAGGCCGCGAAAGCTTCCACGTGCGCCGGCGTGAGCCGGATCGAAAGATCCTGGTGCGTCAGACCTGCATCTGCGGGTATCTGATGAAGACTTTCTGGAAGCGAGCCCAGGACATCCGCTGGTCCGACAAGCGCTCGGAGGAATACTGCGAGAGCTGCACCAAGCGCCTCGGGCGCCGTAATGGGAGAATCAGAATGCCCGCGTAGTTCAAGGGGAGAACACCTGTCTCACATACAGGAGAAGCTGGTTCGAGTCCAGCCGTGGGCACCATTATGGACAGGATTTGCGCTCGATACGGTCGAGCTTCAAGAGCATGGCTTCGGTGCGATCCTTCCATTTAGGCCAGCGCATGGTGGATTCCTTGCAGAGCTGCATGGATACCCAAGTCGTCTCGTTCCCAAGCGAAAGCGATGCGCTCTTATCCCAGACGCCTTTGGTAGTCTCCCGAATCAGATTGCCGGCCTGGTAGAGCTTGCTGGAAGCGCTTCGCGGCTGATCATTCTTCAGGTCTTTGAGAGCGCCGCGGATCTTCTTGCGGATCTGTGAATTGACTTTCTTTGCGGCGTTGCAAGAAATCTTTCGGGCCATGATCAACCCCTCTCTTCGGTAATCGCGAGGAACTCAGCATAGGCTTCCGGCCCAATGAAAACCTTGAAAGGGCCGGCAAGAGCGCTCGCCTGTTCAATGACGGCTTCTGCAACAGGCAGCGGACGTTTGATCAGCTTGGCGAAAGCCTGAGGATTTCGGCCAAAATGTTCCATGATGGCGGCATCGTTCGCAAGATGTTCGAGGACATCTTCTACAGGGGGAAGTTCGGTACGGTACTCGGGGAAGGTTAACGAAAAATTATAAGTGCGGTCGCCCCTAGAGACATTGACGATGAAATCCTTGGATTCCTTGAGCGTGGTATTGTCGACCAGGCCATAGGGATCATAAGGGGTTGCTTCGAGCAAGATCCCATATTTCTTGGCGAACCGGGAAAAACTGTTCGCCCTGAAGGACATCGGCCTGTGAGCGGGCTCCTTCATCATGATAGAATGGTACGAGACTTGGTCCCGTAGCTCAATAGTGGTAGCGTCGAGCTTACACCTCGAAGGTTGGGAGTGCGACTCTCCCCGGGACCACCATAAACGAAACCGCGAGGATCTGGCGATCCCCGCGGTCTCTTGGAATGTGGGCCCCCTCTCTCGGCAAGGATGATCCTCGAACATCAAAAATGTTATTCGAAATTGAAAAAATATCCGGGCGTGGTGGAATGGCAGACACGTGAGCTTGAGGTGCTCATGCGCGCAAGCGTGTGGAGGTTCGACTCCTCTCGCCCGGACCAAATCATGCGGCGGTGATGCAACTGGCAGACATCCTCGGCTCAGAACCGGGGTCCTGGAGGTTCGAATCCTCTCCGCCGTACCATACGCAGGTGATGCAATTGGCAGACATCCTCGGTTGAGAATCGGGGTTTTACGGGTTCGAGTCCCGTCCTGCGTACCAATATTGACCTTCCAGGTAAACGCGATATACTGGCTCCATGCTCGGACTTTGGGACTATTCGAAGGCCGTTCCAGGCCAGAAGTACGGCGATGACGACGTCACCTACAGGAAGGCGATGGAATTCCTTTCTGATTGCCCACAGGTCGAGGATTGGGGTTGCGGCTTCGGATACGCGAAGACGTTCTGCAAGACGTCGTATAAGGGCGTTGATGGCAGCAAAGGGCCCAACACGGACGTCATTGCCGATCTGAGAGAATACAAGTCCGAAGCGGATGGGATCCTTCTTCGTCATGTTCTTGAACACAACCATGACTGGAAGAAGGTTCTCGACAATGTGATCGCGAGCTTCAGGAAGAAGCTGGTGATCATCCTTTTCACACCCTTTACCGCTCAAACCAAGCAGATCGCCACCAACCGAAGCAACATTCCGGACATGTCCTTCCGAAAGGAAGACATCACGGGAGCTCTCAAGGGTTTCAAGGTCAAGGAAGAAGTCCTGAGAACCAAGACTCAGTATGGGATCGAGTTCATCTTCTACATTGAACGCTGAATCGGCTATACTCCAGCGGGAGGTGAACCATGCCAACTTACCTGTATGGAACTGTCGGCGTTTGGACCGGATGCGGATTCGACACCATTCCCCTGATCTTCCCTCCTCCAACGATTCTCGGGTATGACGCCTGCGTATCCCCGATCGTATCGGATCCGCCCGAGGAAGGGCCCTTCATCGGAACGCCGGTCGGCAGCGCTGAAGGCGAAGACACGTTCGTGATCGTCGAGTGAGCAAGAAAATCTGCACGTCCTGCGGAATGCCCTTCAGCATTCTGCCGAAGGAAGGGCGACATCACCCCAAAGACTGCCCGGAAGGTCTGGACCTGGAGTGCCCAAGCTGTGATCCGGATGTCTACGCCACTGAATGTCAAAAGTGTCGCCCGAAACAGGATATGCAGAGGTCATGATGAATCAATCCGAGATCGAGCCCAGGGTCATCGAGATCATCGCCAAGCAGCTTTCGATGCCCAAGGAGAAGGTCACAAGAGCCGCCAGGATCCAGGATGATCTGGGAGCAGACTCCCTGGACACCGTTGAGATGGTCATGGAACTCGAGGATGGCCTGGACATCGAGATCCCAGACGGAGCGCTCGAGAAGATCAAGACCGTCGGAGATGTGGTCGACTTCGTGGAAAAAGCGCCCAAGAAGGCTTGAACCCGGACCCCTCTAGGGGTATGATTTCAGCATGGTCAAGATGAATCCGCGGGGAATGCTGACAGGCCATTACGGCCTGGGCGCGATGGCCATCAAGACGGATGGCCGGATCAGCCCTTGGGTTCATGTCGGAGTGGTCGGCGCTGGCGTTGTCCTTGGGTATATCAGCTATCCGTATGCCCAGCAGCCGCTTGGGATGATGTTGATGGGCGCCTCCGGCAGTATCATTGCCGTAGGCCTTCTTCTTCTCGCGTACGACTACTTCAAAGATAAAAGCATCGTTCAGCCGAACTAGGAGAGAGTTCCATGACCCAGATCGCTTTCCCCGTGCATCCCGCCTGGAAGCTTGGCAGCACCGGCAGACCCGGACCCATGCCGGCGTTTCAGCGGATGCCCTGGAAGCCTGTGGAACTCCCCAAGAACCCGAACCTCGAGCTCGGCCAAAGCGGTGGCGCGGCGAAGGCCGTGGCGCTCGGCGCCCTGCTCCTCCCGACGGCCGCCGCCGCGGCGGTCTCCTTCGTCGGCTTCCGTCTGGGCAGCAAGGACGAAGAGGGCTGGGTTTCTGTTCTCGGCTATGTCGTCGGAGCGATCGGAGCCCTCTCTGCGCTTATGGGCGTCCTGGCCATGATGGGCGTTGCAGTTACGCCATTCACTTTCACGCCGAAGACGAGCGAAGTCGCTGCACTTCCAGCGCCAGCACCAGCCACGGTCACATCGGCGGGCTAAAGCCATGCTGGGCTTTCGTCCGGCGTCCGGGAAGAACTGGGCTCCGGCCCGCATGGGCGAACGAGGCTGGCAGGAGATCAAGGGACGCCTTCCTGAGCTCGAAGAACCCCTCAAGTTCATCGGTGTCAGTCTTGCCTGGATCGGTGCCGATCTGGTTGGGCATCAATTGATCCCTACTATCGCGGCTGAACGAACGCCCCCGACCTATTACCGGAACAAGCTTCTGTTCGCTCCCGTCTTTCTGCTTGCTGGTCGTCTCGTGTCGGATCTGATCGGCGGCTCTCCGGTTGTTCGATCTCTCACGTTGGGAACGACAGCGAATGCGCTCATGCAGGTTGGCTATCTGATGTCTTATCCGGCCGACTTCAACATCAGCGTCTTCCTGTTGCATGAAGCGATCGTGGTCCCGCTCTCCTACTTCCTGATCGGGAAGCCGGGTCGCATCATCTTCTTCAAGGAAGGCCCGGGATGAACCTGGGACAATCGATTCCTGTCCAGAATCCTACTCCCGCACCGCTTCCATTTGCCTGGGGAACGCTCTATAGGCATGCGAATCCCGACGGCAGTCGGAAGCGCTGCGTGAACTGCGTCTTCTGGGTTCCAAGCAATCATCAATGCTCGCTGCATGAGGCAAGCGTCCAAGTGGATGACCAGGACACTTGCGGTTACCACATCTTTGGAGAACCTGCGGACAACTGGAACATGTTCTCCGGGATTCAGCACGTGAAGCCGGAACTATCCGGTCTGCGGGACGCCGGCAGCGGCGTTTCCTGTGCAAACTGCAAGTTCTACCAGGTCGTCGATCAAACGAGCGGTCTTTGTCGTGCGGTGGCTGCGAAGAACGGTCAGCCACCACAGCCCGTTGAATCCTTGGGCTGGTGCGCGCGGTACCAAGGCATGGCCATAGGGGGCTGAGATCCCGGGCCGGTAGCTCAGCGGCAGGAGCAGTCCCCTCATAAGGGAAAGGTAGTGGGGTCGGCACCCACACGGCCCACCAAATATCGGGGCGTAGCGAAGCCTGGCATCGCGCTTGCTTTGGGAGCAAGAAATCGCCGGTTCAAATCCGGCCGCCCCGACCAACTTTCTTGATATTCTGAACGTGGATCTGGTAATATCTTTCGTACCCCCCTCAGTAAAGACGCCGCCCAAGCGAGGACGCTATGCTTCCGGGCAAGTGCGGATGTCCAGGCAATCCAGCCACTCCATTCGGAGGTCCCGCCTCTGGTCTTTGGCCAAGCGGATCTGCCGGCGCTGAAAGCGCAGCAGCCGGCCTTGTGTCCTGCCGGATGGCCAATCTGATCGCCACCTGTTTTACTGCCTGCGTTGGTGCGACACCCTGCGGCTTCTTTCCGGCAACTCCACCAGGAACTATTCAGTTCACAGCCAACAGTGTGCTGCTCGGTAATGATGGATCTGGAAATTCCCTAGGTCTTCTGGCCGCACCTCATGCGGCTACTTTTGATCCTTTGAACGCTACCCTTCAATTTAAGGTCATCGAGTTCAATCAGTTCCCAGGCAACTTTGTCGTGATCATCACGGATTCTACTGGGTTTGGAGTCTTCCAAGTCCAGCTCTTCAGCGATGGCACCCTGTTCGTTGTCGTTGGAGCGCTTCAGTACAACGGCACCTGGACTCCCGTGGCTGGTGCGGAGATCCTCGTCCATTACGAGACCATCGCTGGCGTCCCTCATCTCTTCCTGAACAATGTCGAGGTTTCGCTGACTCTCTTCGGTCCAAATGCAAACTTCATTTCTCCGAATATCATCCTTGTTGGCGGGGAAAGTTCTGTGCCGAACAACAAGGTTACCTACGACTTCCTTTTTGTCGATACAACGTCCCTTCCTCCCACGGTCAACTTCTGCTGTCCCGATGGGACTCCGTCGAGGTAGCCATGACCTTTAGAAAGACCGATGTCGTGGTGCTGGGATCCTCGAGCAGCGGTCTTTTCTCGATTCCTTTTACCGAAGCGTTCAAGCGCGATCCCAAGTACGTGATTCTCGTAGGAAGTCCGCAGGTCCCTGGTTTGGGAGTAATCGGTTCTCCTGCAATGCCTCTGACGACCATGCTGGATGGTGATCCAGGCGGCCAAATACAAGTCAGAATAAACAGCTTTGACAAGGTTGGAGTTCATGCCGAAGTATTGACCAACAGCCTGGCACCAGGTCAGACGTCCCGGCTCAACTTCCTGGCTCAGGACTAACTTTGATTCCTCAAAAATCACCTCTGCAAAATTGGAACGCCCGGTCTGTCGGTGAAAAGCGATGCGAGACCGGCGCGAAACGCTCTCAGTAATCCTCCGCACTCCGGTCCGCTTAGCACGGAGTCCGAGAGTGGCAGAGCTCCGTAAATTCGGAGTTCGCTATTCGACCACATGCTCGGAAGGAGGAGATCATGGCCGGGCCGGCCTGGGCTGCCGAAGCTCAGCAGCTCTGAAGTCCTTTGTGTAAGTCGCGCCGCCTTTTGGCGAGAGGAGCCATACGAAAGCGGATGGCCGGCAAAAGCTCCCAGCGCGCGAGTTGAGAGGCTAAACCGAGGTCAGCGGGCGTTCCAATTAAACTTCTTGTGGTCGGTCCGTATGCCAGCTATCATCAACTTTCTGAGTTAGATATTTTTCAAGGAAATGGGCAATGCCTGACCAGTTCACCGACCAGGACCTGCCGTGCGCGGATTGTGGCAGTTCGTTCGTGTTCACCGCGGGTGAGCAGCAGTTCTTTTCGACCAAGGGCTTCACGCCGCCCAAGCGCTGCAAGCCCTGCCGCGACGCCAAGAAGCAGCAGCAGGGACAGAGCGGCGGCGGCAACAAGTTCGGCAATCGAAGGTAACCCTCATCGGATTCCTCTCTTCCGACACCGGTCTTAAAGACCGTCGATAGATGCCCCCGTGGTGTAGCAGATGCATGACCGTTTCCTAAACGGTAGGGCCCGGCGCGACCCCGGGCGGGGGTACCAATCGAAAACCATGACTTTCTGAAGATAACCGGGTAAGGTAAACCCGGTGACTAAAAAGACGGTCGTCAACGTTCGAAGCGGGAAGCCCTTCGACGTCTACATGGGCCGCGGGGGTCCATTCGGGAACCCTTACGTGCTGGGGCCCGATGGCGATCGTGAGGAAGTCATCCGGAAGTTCCGCATCCATTTCTACGAGAGGCTGAAGATCGACCCGGCTTGGAAGAAGCTGGTCGAAGGTCTTCGCGGGAAACGGCTCGCCTGTCACTGCGCTCCGCTTGCCTGCCACGTCGACGTGTATATCGAATACCTGGAATCCCCCGGTCTTCCAACTGGATAGGATGGGGCCCTCCGAAGGCCTCGATGACAGTTCGAATCTGTCCTGGGGGACCATTTCATCCGTAAGGAGGTCGGTGTGTCTCTAGTCAAGGAGCATTGTTCGCTCTGTGGACCCACCTGCCCCGAATGCGGACACTCCACGCTCATCCACGGAAGAGATGGAAGATGCAAGGGAAGCGACAATTGCCTTTGCGGCTGGGCTCGGACGATGGGGCCTCATGCCAGAGCCGTTACCGTCGTCCGGCAGCGCAACAAGGGAGCGAAGATCGGACGCTCAACACGCCAGGATCTTCTATCGATCCCTTGCTACTTCTGCGGAGGAGAGGCCAATACGATCGATCACTTGGTTCCGCGAGCGAAGGGAGGAACGAATACACGTTCCAATCTCGTCTCGGCTTGCGGACTCTGTAACATGATCAAATCCGACAAGCTCTATGGAGATCTGATTTTCTTCTGCGAGCGGATCCAGAAAGAGGTGTGCAACGAGAGAAGCTTGCGGAGGATCCAGCTATTCAATCTAATCCAAGCCCAGGCGGTCAAGATCCTGGCTTGGCACGAAAAGCGCATGGCCTCAAAACAACTCCCGGTGGTGTAACGGATTGCACACGACCCTGCGAAGGTCGAGGTGAGGGTTCGATTCCCTCCTGGGAGACCAATCGCCCCCGTGGTGTAGTAGATGCATTTCCAGTTTCGACCTGGAAGGGCCCGGTGCGACCCCGGGCGGGGGTTCCATTTTTTGGAATAAGAAGTAGAATGCGGTGGGGATGGCAGACATCGCAACGCCTCGCAACGGCAAGCCCGCTCACATGCGGACGCTGGAAGAGTTCGTCGGCAAAAATCCAACAGTCGACCGTACCTTCGGATATTGGAACGAAGAAGCCTTTATCCTTCATCGAGCCCCATATCTGGATAATTACAAGATCGCCAAACGCAATTTCTTTTGCGATGAGCCCCGGAAATATGGGACTGGCACGCCTGGCGAGATCCGCATCCTGTATCACTGCTATCACTTGGCGATCCTGAAAGAGGATCCCTACTATGCTCTGCTCCTCGCCGACACTGTCGAGGCTGGGACTGGAACGATTCTGATGCGGGACAACATCGTTGGAGAGTTCTACGCGGATGGATTCGGTTATAACATCTTGGGAATCCAGGAAGCATATCGCGGCCGCGGCGTAGGAGCTCACTTCGTTGCTGCTGCGATCGAGGAGACAGGCAGGGTTGATCCGACTGGCGCCTATTCGCCGGCGGGTCTCGCGACCCGAAAGAAGGCCCACCGGATCCTGGTGGAGAATGCCATTAAGCGCGGTGATTCGATTCCGATGGAAGTCCTGGAAGAATACGAGAAGAAACGATGAAGATCGCCTGGGGGCCGACCGCTGTTGTCGTCGTGACACATATTGCGGGTATCCTCGGGCCGATCTTATACGGGATCTACCACGGATTCACCTGGGCGGCCGCGCTGGTCGGAGTGGTCTTCCTGCTTCTGGGGATGGCCTCAGTAAGCCAGGGCTATCACCGGCTCTTCTCGCATGGAACTTATGAGGCTCACTGGCTCGTTCGGCTCTTCTACGCTGCCTTCGGCGCCGCGACAATCGAGGGATCGGTGCTTAAATGGTGCGGCTTTCATCGGAACCATCACCTCTATGCGGATACTGACGCCGAACCGCATAACATCAAAGCTGGATTCTGGTGGGCCCATGTCGGCTGGGTGATCTTCAATTATCCGGGCAAAGAGTTGTGCGGCAACGTCGACGATCTCAAGAGAGATCCCATTCTAAGGAACCAAGATCGCTGGTATGGGATCTGGGCTGTCGTCTTCGGAGTCCTGGCGCCGTGGGGGATGGGATACCTGCTTGGAGATCCCTGGGGAGGCCTGGTCATCGGGTCCTTCCTGCGGGTGATCGTGTTCCACCACATCACCTGGTGCATCAATTCGGCTGCGCACACCTTTGGAACGCAGCCGTATTCGAAGAAGACCACGGCAAAAGACTGCTGGTGGATGGCGCTTCTGACGATGGGAGAGGGCTATCATAACTTCCACCACACGTTTTCATTCGACTATAGGAACGGCGTTCGGTGGTTCAACTTCGACCCCAGCAAATGGATCATCTTCTGTCTGAGCAAGGTCGGATTGACTCGAAATCTACTGCGGGCGCCTGAAGAAGCTATTGATCAGGCTCTTGCCCAAAACCGGGTAGACCCGGTATAATCCTCGCATGAGGATTCTGACGATGACGACCCCTGCGGAGAAGATGCAGGGTCTTCAGCATCTTCCGTGGGTTCCGGATCAGACGATCTACGTGTTCCCCGAGGTCTATGAAGGCGATCAATTCCACTCCAGGAACGTGGCCGAGCCTTTCGATATCGCGTTCATCGACGCCAACGACAGGGTGATCGATCTTCGGAGGATGTATCCTCCCGATGATCTTGTCCAGGCGCCGGAAGGAAGCGTGACGGCGATCGAGACCAAGGCGGGGCGTTGCGCGATCTGGGGCATTCTTCCGGGCACTACTTTTGCCCTTCTTTAGATTCAGGCCCGGTAGGATAGGAGGATAGGATGACGGCGGCAGCAACAGCGGAGAAGATCCTGAACAGGCCGGTTCTTGTGCTGAACCAGCGCTGGGTCGCTCTCACCACGATGTCGGTGAAGGAAGCGATCGGCCTGGTGGCCAAGGGCTCGGCCCGGATCATCGACCCGGCTGACTTCTCCGCGGTGGACCTCGTGACGTGGAACGACGTCAGCAGGGCCAAGCAGAAGCTGGAAGGCGAAGTAATCCGCAGCCAGCGTCTATCCCTGGTTCCGCCCGAGGTGATCGTGCTGACGAGCTACGCCGGCATCGGCCAGCGGTCCGTCGTCTTCAGCCGGAAGAACCTCTTCAAGCGCGATAAGTACACCTGCCAGTACTGCGGTGTGCAGCCGGGCCCGGAAGAGTTAACGATCGACCACGTCATGCCGAAGTCCCGTGGCGGCGGCTCGACCTGGGAGAACTGCGTGCTGGCCTGCATCGAGTGCAACAAGAGGAAGGCCAACCGTACTCCCGACGAGGCCGGCATGAAGCTGAAGAAGACGCCCAAGAAGCCGACCTGGAAGAGCCTGGCGCAGCTCAACCCGAAGGATCGGAAGCTGTCCTGGGACAAGTTCATCAGCGAGGCCTACTGGGAGGTCGAGCTCGAGTCTTAACCGGACTCTCTATCGAGAAGCCGGGGATCCTGGAAACGGGGTCCTCGGCTTTTTTTTATGCCGAGACTTCGGCGAGAAGAAGTGAAGCGTGTTCTTCGTCAGCGCCAGCGATTGGCCTAATCTGGGCAGTACCCGCATTGGTCCGCCACTCAACATCGATGGTATGGAGACCGATGCCCGGAGAGCGTCTCAGTACGATTGCACCAGATCCCACTCGTCTATTGGCGCCTGAGAACCCTTCCGAAGCAGCTCGCTGCGGTACTCCATCGAGGAGGATTTGGAAATCGACGGAAGCATCATTCGTATTTGAGACCGAGAAGCTGAAGTGGATGATCAGGAAGTCCGCAGCGATCATGGTGATGGTCTGGCTCATCAATGGGACGAAGGTGGCCGAACTGGTCGTCTGGTCCGTGGTTACTTCCGTGAATTCTGTCTGAAGAGACGATCCTGCACCCTGGAAACCCTGATTTCCTTGGTTTCCTTGAGGACCCGCCGATCCTTGGTTTCCTTGAGGACCGAGAGGTCCCTGATTTCCTTGAGGACCGCGAAGTCCCTGATTTCCTTGTGGGCCTGCATTCCCCTGTGGGCCTTGAACTCCAGGATTTGTACCTTGGGGACCTTGGAGGCCCGGAGCTCCATTTGCACCGCGGGTGCCAGGCGTTCCAGCGCCGCCTCCCCCACCGCCACCTGAAACGAAGGGCCATGCTGCCGGCGGTACGAAGAGCGGGATCAGTTCGATAACATCCTGCGCCAAGACGGTGCTATCGGCATAGAGGATCCGGCCATCGCTCATCTGAATCGTGCCGTCAGGGCGCCGGATGGCCATGCAGAGGATCTCCGCGGGCGGATGAGAACAATGGTGGGGTGACTGAAGTATACCCACTGGGCTGGCTAAATTGAAGATTTTATTTAGCTAAAAGTTCGGCGCCCTTTTTTATTGGCTATCCGTTCACAATAGGGTAGGATTAGGGCGTTCAGCCAGTCCCACCCCTCCCGAACTGGCCGGCCCGATAAGGAGATCTATATGTTCGGCCGGTTCTTCGCCTTCGAGATGGGGTGCCCCGAAGAGGACGCCACCCCCGGCACCAACTTGATTGCCTACCTGAACGAGGATGGCTCTATCAGCCAGATCCCCGATCAGATGCAGGATATGCCTGACCAGGCTCCCGAGCTGGGCCCGGATGGAATGCCCATGATCTGTGAATGCCGCGGGCTGGGCTGCAAGAAGTGCAAGAGGAAGAAGGCTCAGATCATCACCTTGACGGGCAATCCCAACATTCCTCTGCCGGTCATGAACATGCCGATGGGTCCAGGAGGACCTGGCATGATCATGATGGGGCGTCCGCGCTTCTTCTAGAGGAGAGGACCATGAGAGCCAGCATGGGGAAGAAGGACGGCAATATCATCACGGAGACGGCCAGCTACATCAAGAAGGAAGTAGGAGCTGTCGAGCGGAACCTAGAGAAGAGAGCCAAGCAGATCGCCGTCACCTCGACGATCTTCGGGACTGCGCTGGGGATTGTGATCGGGATTGTCGGTGTCTCGCTCTGGGAGCGATATGTGACGCCGCCGGCGGCGCCGCCATCGCGTCCTTCTACTCAGGTTTAGATCCAGGCCACAAGCAGCTCCCACAGCGATCCATTCCTCCCATGAAGAGCAGGACATATTTCAATCCTCGCTCGAGGCATCTGGGGCAGAACCGCATCTCCCGTGTGGAGCCCTCGGCCGCATAATTCCGGATCTCATGGATCATGTTCTCGTGCGTCTGAGCGGCCGCCAGATCACCCGGTATCCGGCGGATCCGGTGAGCTCGCGCGGCGATCGCTCTCCAGTGGGTTTCGGATTCCGGCATGATCCTGCTCAGGTCGGTCATGGTAGTCGTTTCGCGCTTTCGCTGGACCGTTGTTGTATCGCTCATGATAGACTAGACTGTTTACTTCTCCGACACGTTTCAGTAAACTTGGTTTCTGTATGCCTGACTATACGGTGATCGTCCGGAAAGGCGAGATCTTCGTCAAGCACTGGGACACGGAGATCCGCGAGTACGTCGAGAAGAAAAAGACCGAACAGATTCTTTCCGACGTCCTCCAGTTCCCGCTCGTCCTCGAGGAGACGAATTTCGGACAATTCTTCTCGATCATCGCGTGTGAAAAGGACCTATACGAGAAGGTATTCAACGCCGCCCTCTACGGCCACCCTCTTGAGCCTTTCATCAAAGAATGCGAACTTCCTCCCAGGGAGACCAAGGACCTGGATTTCGTCGAAGTGTCGTGGAGCTCCCAGGTCTTCGAAGGCGAACTGGAAATCTGGCCCAGCTTTGATGGCTGGGGAGACTGGCCGGCTGATTATGCCGGTTCCGAAAACGACACGGGGCCTAAGAAGGGCGGTATCGCAATCGAGTTCACGGCGCTCAACGAATACAAGCATCTCCCCTTTAAGCTCAACACTGAAGCGGACATCTACTCGCTGGATGTCAAGGGATCAGACCCTGTCCTAAAAGCGACGAGGAAATTCACCGTCTACGACGTGATCAAGGCCATCCTCTACGAGATCACCTGGGCCGGCGACATCTCCCAAGGACGCAAAGGATGCCCCGGCTGCGAGAACGAGACGAGTGAAGCAGCAGCCTAAGAACTGCGCGGCCTGCGGGAATCCCCTCGATGCCCATAATGAAGGAATCGAGCTTTGGGGTTCCTGGTTCTGCTCAAAATGCTTTCTTTCAAATGCGGCCAAAACACACAAGGAGCTGACCGATGACGACATCGCGCTGATCCGGCAGATCGGCAAGGAACTCGCTGGGTTCCTGCCGCCGGATCTACTAGAAATGGTCCTCGTAGGATTCCACAAGAGGACGACCGGTACGGATAAGAGGCCGTCGGAGGCCGAACTGTCGCGCTGTATCAGTGAGATCCAGCGCCTGACGGCCTTCGCGACTTTCCGCCAGATCTTGAACCTTCTCAAGACCTGGGAGCACAGCTTTACCGAGTTCGTCCAGAACCAGGAAGCAGAGCTTCGCGAGAAAGTGAAGCGCCTGACGGACCTGGAGTAAGGAATGATTATGAGGCCATTGAATCGTGCGTTGTCCTGCGGCTGCATCTATGAGCCCGCCGACCCCTATGTCCCCGGAGGTCTGATGTTTCTGACGCAGGGCAAATGTCAGGAGCTGGGGGAGGCCATGAGCGCGGCTATGGAAAAGGACCCCCATAACTACAAGCAGCCGGAGCTTAGGGCATGGTCTGAGAGCTTTGACCGGCATAGGGCGGAGGTCCTGGCGCACCCGGAATGGAACATCCCTCGCTAAGGAGCCTGGATGCGAATGGAACTGATGAAGGGCGACAAACCCGGGAAAGAGCCTACCGATAAGGACGTCGAACAGATGATGGCTCTGACCAACGAGATCATCATGTTCGTGAACAGGCAGAAGTATCCGAACGCCATGTGGCGCGTTCGGGCCCTGGCGCTGGCGTTCGGCCGCATCATGGGCTCGACCGCGAACAATCGGATCGCGCTCGCTCGGCATATCAACGAGCAATTGGAAGTGGCAAGAGAAGGAGCGTTTCTCCACATGAAGCAACGAGAAGATGGACTGATCGAACCTCGGACGATTACTTAATTTCTATGCCATTACTTGCAAGCATCTGCAACATTCGCACAGAGTTCAAGTCTGGGTTATTGCTGCTCGATGAGAATCTGTCAGGATATAGATACCTAAAGCTTCCCGGCGATCTTCCATCCAGCGGTATGACCGGCATCACGATGTCCGACGATCAAGTCATCGCATCATCTCAGGGTGGGATTATCGTTACGTTGGATAAAACCACGCTGGCTCTATTGGATAAAAGGCCTCCGCAAATCGCGAAGGATACCCATTCCATCCTTCTTCATGATGGGAAGCTCTATGCCGTAGCTACCGGCTTGAATGCCGTGGTCGTCATGAATCTCCAAGAGGGGAAGGTGTCTTCCGAACGCATCCATTGGATTCTGAGCAAGGAATCCTTTGGGCGTGATACGGACCATCTGAATTCCATCTGTTTCCATGATGGGAAGCTCTTAGTCTCTGGGTTCGGGCCGAAATCTGAAAAACTATGGTCTTCCGCCCAGAATGGTTTCGTGATGGATATCGCTTCTGGCGAAAAGCTCTATGAAGGCTTCTTCCAGCCTCATACCCTGACTTCCTACAATGGATCTCTCCTCATCTGTGAATCAGGAAAGTCCAGAGTTCTCGATCTTTCCCGCGGGAAGGTTGCAAACTTGGATGGATATGTCCGAGGGTTGTGCGAAGGTCCAGAGGGTCTTTACGCCGCCGTCAGCAAGGGTCGCACTGTCTCAAGAAGCACCGGCTTGATTACGACAAACCCGGACGACGGTGGAAACTTTGAGGGCCGCTCGGCTATCTATCTCATCGACCGGGACACCTTTGACGTGAGGAAGGTCCTGGAAACTGGAGATCTTGAGTTCTATGACCTGGTCATCGTGGGCGATCAGGCCCTCTCCTGGCCGGTCCACGATTGCTCTTGACAGCCAGGGGTAAACGGCGCATACTTCAAATGCTCTTTCAGTCGCAAGTTGCGACTAATCAGACACAGGATGACCTGACAAGATCCTTTGGGCTTTAAGCCTCATCTGCCATGAGCAGAAGGAGATCTTGGATCGCCGGCCCCGGGGCGGGCGATCCTTGTTTATAAAGCCGCAGGAAGGAGTCGGGAAGTCCACGCATCTTTAGGCTTTGGGGCGAGAGCCCGCAGCCGAAGAACACCGGGTATATGTCGACGGCCCGGACCCTTTGGGATGCCACAGGAAATGTCCCGGTAAGGCATCCGCAGCGGTTCGATCAGTCGGACGACAAGAGGAACGTGGAGAATAACCACATGTCCAGCATCAGTCTGTCGGCACGTCTCGAGTTCCAGAAGATCCCCTTCGGCAAGAAAAAGGAAGCTCATCTTCTCATCACGCTCGAAGGGCAGAAGTTCCAGGGTGAGCGCAAGCCCCTGTCGCTCGCGGCGGTGATCGATGTTTCCGGCTCTATGGCTGGAGAGAAGATCGAGTACGCCAAGAAGTCGCTCCGCAAGCTGGTCGAACACATGAGCGACCAGGATACCCTCGCGATTCTCGCGTTCACGGATGACGTCTTCGTGGTCACCGAGCCCGCACGCATGACCCAGGACGCGAAGGACAAGGCCATCCAGGAGATTGCGAAGCTCCGCGATTTGGGGGGCACCAACCTCTCCGGCGCGACGCTCGAGGGCTATAATGCGATCCGGAAGGCAGTGGAGAAGAAGCTCGGTGGCTCGATCGAGCGCACCTTTCTCTTCACGGACGGTCAGCCCACCGCCGGTGACAGGTCCTTCGAGGGGCTGGTGGAGATCGCGAAGAACCGGAAACCCGAAGGCTGCGGCCTCACCTGCTTCGGGTACGGCTCCGACTACAACAAGGATCTCATGACCGCCATGACCAAGGCGGGCGGCGGGAACGAGTACCACATCACGACGCCCGACCAGGCTCCCGCGGCCTTCGGCCGTGAGATCGGCGGCTTGCTGTCCTGCGTGGCGCAGGCGGTCAAGGTGACGATCAAGACGAAGCCGGACGTCAAGATCAAGGAAGTGATGAACGACTTCGACGTTAAGGGCAATGACGACGAGACCGAGGCCGTGATCTCGGTCGACGATGTCTATGGCAGCGAGAAGCGCAGGCTGCTCGTCCGCCTGGAACTCCCGGCCATGGACAAGAGCGGCCATGCGTTCAAGCTGGCAGACGTCAAGGTGGACTTCGAGGATCTGGTCGCGAAGGAAGCCCGGTCCGAGGAGATCCCCGTCAAGGTGGAGTACGTCAAGGAAGCAGATGCCGACAAGGAATCGGACAAGGAAGTCCTCGAGCAGATCGCCGTCCAGAAGGCTGCCAAGGCCCAGGAGGAGGCCATCGAGCTCGCCCAGAAGGGCAATTATGCGGGAGCCCAGCAGATGGTGATGCAGGCCTCGGCCTTCTGCGCAAGCGTGGGAACGCCATTCGCGGCCAGCGTCGCGGGCGATCTCGACAAGCAGGTGCAGCCCTGGCTCAGTGCCCAGAAGTTCCAGAAGGGCGGCGCGCATTATCTGCGGTCGAACGCAGGGTCCTACAGCAGGGGTCGCGGGCAGACAGTCGGTGCTTCGCATCTCTACAACACTGCGGAGCAGACCGAGACGGAGATGTCCTTCAGCAAGCCGGACGTCGATGATCCCCAGGTGACGCTCGGTCCGGCGGTGCTCGGGCCCGGCCAGATGATGACGATGCCTCCGGCCTTTCTGCAGAACGGCCCCGTCGTTCCGGGGAAGGGAGGCAATCTGTTCCCGCCGGTGCCCTCCGCTCCGAAGATCCAGAAGCCTGCCGCTCCGAAGCTCTCGAAGAAGCGGACACGGCGTTAAATAAGAAGAAGACACATACCGCCTTTGAGGGCCCGGTAGAAATACCGGGCCCTTTTGTTTTCTACAGGCATCTCTTGACATGAGAGTGAGGAATGGTATCCTACGTTTACGTTATGTGTGTATCCCGTTTACTCCTTGAGGGGGTGTAATGGCGCAGCCCAGACCCACGACACGTCGGGTCAAGAAGAAGGAAGTTCGGGTCCCAACGACGACGACCATCAAGGTGTCTCGTCGGGTGATGAAACATATCGAAGCAAGCGCACTTCCAGACGAATCCGTCGATGAGACGCTGAGGCGTCTCCTGAAACTTGCGACCAACGGCCATCCCAAGCCTCAGGGCCCTCTTCCCATGACGACCACCATCAAAGTTTCGAAGGTGGTCATGAGCCACATTCGGCAGAGCGCAAAGATCAAGGAATCCAGGGACATGACGCTCGGTCGCCTGCTCGGCATCGAGGCCGAGGACGGCAATCTGCCTCGGGCTGCGTCTATCCCCAAGGGAATGGACCGGAAGTCCGTCAGCGTTCAACCCAAGGACGGGAATGTGCAGGTGAACGCATGAACAAGTCTGGAAACGTTCGCCGCGAAGAAAAGGCCAAGGCCCAGGAAATCCCTCAATTCCAGGAGGGTGACGTCGTCAGCCTGACGGCCGCCGCCATCCGGCGGAGCGGCGCCGCGAACATGACGCCGAAGCTGCTCTACGAGATTGGGCATCCCAACGAGTTCGTGGTGTTCGACGTTTTCGATGACGACGAATACGGACCTTGCATCAGCTTGCTTCCGTGCTGTTCGATCTTCGAAGATCGGGGCAGCAACAACAAGAAGCGCTGCGGAGGCCACCCCGCGATCCATTTCGAGAAGAAGAGTCAGAAGCGCATGCCGAAGAAAGGCGACAAGTCCTCCTCGATCCATCTGCCCTTCATGCAGATGGCGCTGGCCGGCATCAACTGGGAGGAGGACGAGAGCAATCCGGCACTGAAGGCCCATATCTTAGGCAAGGAAGTCTCGCTGACGGGACCGATCGCAAAGATGCTGAAGCAACTCGCGGAAGACAATAACGTTCTCTAAGGAAGGAGAGGGGTTCATGGCTGATCAAGATCCGGCAACCGCACATCCTGCGCCTCCGTCGATGGAGATCCCGAATTTCAAGTTTCCGGACGTCCAGCTTCTCGTCCAGGACCTCGCGCAGTCCCGCCGCGACCTCTTTGAGGAGCGGAAGAACAGCGCCAACAAGATCGCCGAGGAGCGTGAACGTTCCCGATGGGAGATCGAGCGCGTTCGTACCGAGCTCGGCGGCGACATCAAATCGCTGAACTCGGAGAACGAGGCGCTCGTCCGCGCGATCGGGCGCCTCCAAAGGGAGACGGACCGTCTTCGTGAAGAGAACGCCGTCCTGCGCCATGGTAAGACCAATGGCCACGTCGAAGAAAAGCCGGCTGAGAAGCCTGTGGAGAAGGTCGATGTCATGACTTCCTTCAATCGGCCTCCTGGTGGAACGAAAGTTCCTCTGGTGGCACAGGCATCGCCCATGCCGGTGAAGGTCATGCCTCCTCCTCAGATCATGGGCGCTGGCCCTCAGATCATCCAGCCTGGAGTCGGCCCCGTATGAGCGAGGAACTGAAGGACGAATTCCCGGTAGACCGTTCCGGCCTGACGCAGCGTCCGGAAGACTTCAAGTGCCTGATCGACATCGACGGCAAGCAGTTCGGGGCCGTGTTGACGGCCTTCAACCGCAAGTCCATGATCGCGCAGCTCCAGTTCCTGATGATCGTGAACCGGAAGCGGGTGGGAGGCTACGTCGTCCGGACCATTCCCCTGATTGAAGGGAGTTCGGGCGAGCTCATCGCGGCGGTCCCCGCGGGCTCCATGATCGAGCAGATTGTCGCCAATACGCGCCTCAAGGACCCGGCGCCGAAGGACGTTCCTTCGGTTCAGCTTCCGCACTGGGACGTCTTCAAGGTCAAATCGAAGGATCCTGTCATGAACGAAACCGCCAAGAAGTTCATCCTGGAGATGGTCATCGACGGGATCGTCGAGAAGTTCCCGGTCACGGGGGCAAACGAGGATTCGGTGATCGCGCTCTTCACGGCCGCTCTCTGCTCCCAGATGCCGCGGATTAGCGGCTTCAATCTGTATGACGAGCAGGGTAAGATGGTAGCAAGCGTTCCGGCCATGATGTTCCTGGCGAAGCTGGCGGAACTGACGCCGCTGGGCAAGCAGCCAGCGGACCCCAAGGCCGCAGGCTGGCGGGCCCTTCCGGCGATCGCGCCGACGTCGGAGCAGTGGCAGAAGGATATCGAGGCTGCGAAGAAAGCAGGTAAGAACTCGACCTAAAAGATCCGTAGACCTTTCCCCGCCCCCGGAAAAGGTCTTTCCAAGGTACTCGGAGTGTCCAGCGTTCGGACTTGCCGCCCCAGGTCCTGCGCGTGGAGGCGGCGCGTTGCGCCGTATACCCATGATGGGGCTGCCGTGGAGGAAATGGCGGATTCCGGCTGTGGCTCACTGTAAGAACGGTTGCTGAGGGGGTTCGAGTGGATACGCTGGTCCGATTCCTGGTGATGTCCTTGGCGGTCTACGGCGCCGCGAATGCGATCGCGGTGCTGAAGGCCGGTTATCCGATCAGGAAGCTACTGGAGACTCTGGAGATCCAGGCGAAGAACAAGGCCGCCAAGGGGTTCTGGAGCTTCTGGAAGACGCTGTTCAAATGCCCGCCCTGCCTCTCCTTCTGGATCGGCATGGCTACATCGGTTTGGGTGATCTCCATCAGCCGCGGCCTGGTGGCCGAGTGGTGGATGGCGATGATCGTGGATGGCTTCATCGTCTGCGGGACGAGCTGGCTCATTCATGTCATTGCCGAGCGACTGAGCCATGGATTGGACCTGTAGGAGCTAGCATGGAAAGCGCGGCGCAGTCCAACGATCTCCCCAAGGACACGATGTTTCGTCCAGCCGGAGGAGTCTTCAAGCTGATCCCGCCGCCGCATCCCGCAAACAACAAGTTCAAGCCTTCAGGCGCGAGGGAAGTGAGTCTGGCCCCGGTAGCGCCCACCACTCCCACGGAGTTCGGCCATTTGGGGGTTCCCAAGGTCGCCGTACCTCCGGCTCCTCCCGCGCCGCCAGCCGTGCAGCCGACTCCATCCCCGGCGCTCGAGGGAGATGACGGGAAGATCATCGCTCGGATGCAGAAGTTGCTCAGCATCGAGAAGCGGGCAGCCGAACTCGAGGAGGAGAACGACGTCCTCATCAAGATCGTGAACCGTCTGAAAGCAGAGAACGCCGCTCTCAGAGCAAAGTGATAAGACATGGGGAATGCCGTGGCGGATTCGGTATCTGACCCGAATAACGATAAGCGGTTTCGTCTTCTTCAGGATGAAGAAGGAGCTCCGCCGTCGGCAAGTCCTCTCCCCAAAGGTGCTGGCCAGCCTCCATCCAAACCGCCGAAAGCGCCTCCGCTGGCCGCGATCCCGTCGCCTGATCCTAAGCAGCCGACCCCCTTGGAGATGCGAATCAAGGAACTGGAACAGGAAAACGAACAACTGGTCGGCGCTATCTACTACCTGCAGCAGCAGATCAAGGAACTTCGCGACTCCAAATAAGGATCAAGGCGATGGACAATCCTGCGGCTGGCATCCGTGTGCTCGTGACTGGGGCGACCGGCTTCCTCGGGCAATTCGTTTGCCATGAATTGAAGGCTTTGGGATGCGAGATCATCAAGATCTCCCGTAGTAATGGCTTCAATCTGCTGCATGAAACCCAAGCGCTCACGGCAATCCTGACCACGAAGCCCCAGATCGTCATCCACCTGGCGGCCGCTACTCTGTATCCACCTGAGGAACAGGGTTCATCCTTCCGGGATAACCTCAAAATGGGGATGAATGTTCTGGATGCCACGGTACTGGCGGGGGCAAAGTTCGTGACGGTGGCGCCGCGGTCGATCTATGCGCCGGCTCAGATGTTCGCTGGCTCGAAAATGAAATCCATTCCAGAGACCTGTCTGCATGTCGGACCTCCTACGGATGGTCAGGGCGATGCTAAGAGGGCCCTTCTGACGGCCTGCACCCGGTACAACGCTCAATACAAGCTTCCCTACTCTTTCCTCGTGCTGTCGCCGCTCTACGGGCCCATGCAAATGGACTCGAACTTCGGGATTGGCTACCACACTGGTCTTGGGTTCATGGTGAAGTCGATCTTGGATCTGAGCACCGAGCCGGAATTCGCCTTCTCCGGATTCTCCGGCACGGAGGAGATCGAATCTCTCTTCATCCAGGATGCTGCAAAGGCGGTCGTGAAGGCTGCGCTCTCCCTGGATCATAGCGGGATCCTGAACATTGCCGGCGGCGAGATGATCGAGCGGAAGGCCATCTCCAAGATCATTTCGGACGTGATCGAGTACAAAGGGAAGATCGACTTCGATACCAAGTCACCCAGCCAGGCTCTTCCCCTCTCCGGGGAGCTGGCTGAGAAGCTGATGGGATGGAAGCCTGTGACGCCGATCGCGGAAGGCCTTCGCGTGACGGTGGATTGGTATGCGGCGGACCGGGAATCCAGGGAGATCAAGGTATGATCGGCGGCGGCTTCAGCGGTAACTTTCCCAGGAAAGGGAACAACAAGAAAAAGACCGAGTCTACGCTCGGTCCTATCCAGGGCAAGGTAAACGCCCATGACAAGGCCAAGGCCTTTGTCGAACACACCCCACGGGTAGAACCTCCCAATCAGCCACATGGACCTCAGTTCACGGATAACGGGCCCAGGGTAATTGCCAATACCAGCACCGAACGGGTTCATGGGCAGCCCGAGGTGGTCACCCCGATCGTTCAGATTCCGAGTGAAGTGGTCTGGAACGGCATCATTCATGGCGTTTCCGGCTACTCGAAAGCAAACCGTGAGATCGTCAAGCGTCTCGATTCCGTCATGAAGGTCCGTTTCAGTCCTGAGATGCACTTTCTTAGTCCAGAAGCTGATGAGGAATCGAAGCAGATCTGGAGTTCCCACAAATGGGATCGGCCTTCTCCCACTGCTCCGCGGGTGACATTCCTTCCACCCAGGAAAGAGCCCAAGGCGGCTCATCGCATCATCTACACGATGATGGAAACGGAGATCGTGCATGCGGACATGATCCGTCTGATGAATGAGAACTACGAGGAGTGCTGGACTCCGACGCATTGGAACGGACAGACCTTCCGACAGAGCGGTCTGAGGCTTCCGATCAACGTTATGCCGCTCGGAGTGGATCCAGCCGTCTATTCTCCGAGTCTGCCGGCCAGGATGCCGCAGGCTACGCTCATGTCGACTCATGAATATGGGAAGTCGGAAATCCCGTCCGGATTCATCTTCTGCTACGTCTTCCAACCTTCGCTTCGCAAGGGTTTGGACTTCCTCCTCTCGGCCTTCGAAGAGGCCTTCTTTGCAGACCAGGAAGTGGGCCTGCTCCTGGGGACGACTGCCTATGCTCTCCAAGGCACCGGAATGCTTCCGAATCGGGATCTCAAGACCAGGGTCTGGGCTCTGCAAGGGAAATATACCGAACGTGATCTTGCGGGCATGTATCGTGCCTGCAAAGTCTACGTCTGCACGTCACGCGGGGAAGGCTGGAATCTGCCGCTCTGCGAGGCTGCGGCCTGCGGCCTTCCGGTGATCGCACCAAGGACCTCCGTTCATCCGGAGCTCATTCCTTCCGGGTATGGCCTCTTCTTCGACCAGGACGAATATCGAGTCTTCCCGGAGGCCAAGAAGATCAGTCCATGGTTTGACGGAATCCCATTCCCCGAGTACGGGGTCAACTCGAAGAGGACATTGATCGAGATTCTGAGGACGATCAGGAAGGAATATAGCACGGCGCAGACTATGGCCAAGCGGTACAGCGCCTATGTCAGATCGAAGTATACCTGGGGAACGAGCGCCCGGATCATTGGAGACCGGCTTAAAGCCATCGGATCATGATCACAACTCTCGGCATTCCGGTGCTTAACCGCGGAGATTTTCTACTCCGCTGCGTGACGAGCGTCGATCATCCGGTCGAGAATCTCGTCATCATCAACAACAGCGAAGGAAAGAATGCCCAGGTCACTGCTGCCTGTTCCCAGATCGAACGTCGGGAGATCGCGAACGCCTCTCTGTTCGACAACATCAAGATCGAGACCAAGAAGAATCTTGGCTGCGGTCCCTCCTGGAATTACATCTTCAAGAATAACCCGGGTCCTTGGCTGATCAGTGGTAGCGACATCATGTTCCTTCCGGGATCTTTGGCATTGCTGGATGACGTCATCGAAAGGAACCCGGATGCCGGCATGGTGATGGCTGACGGCTACAACGTCTTCCTCATGACGCCGAAGGCCCTGGAGCTCGTGGGCTACCTCGACGAGAACTTCTATCCCGCCTACTACGAGGATTGCGACCACTGGCGCCGTACGGTCCTATCGGGCATCAAAGCGGTTGGGGTACCGGGATTCAAGCATATCCATGGGGAGATCGGAGATCCTCATGGCGGATCCAGCACCGTGCGTTCTGATCCCGAGCTCAATCGGAAGAATGGGATCACCACCCAGAACAACCATGATTATTACGTTCGGAAGTGGGGAGGAGAACCTTCGAAGGAGAAGTTCCCGACTCCCTACAACAAGCCTGTCGGGATGACCTTCTGGGAACTTGATCAGGTTCATCGGCAGAAAAACGACATCTGGTAAGAACATGAGAATGCTCGTCACCGGCGCCGCAGGCTTCATCGGCTCTCAATTCGTTCGGACGGTCTTCTCCGAGAGCCCATCGGACAACGTGACGGTACTCGACGCGCTCACCTATGCCGGCAATCCTGAGAACCTCAAGGAGTTGGAGAAGAATCCCCGGTATCGGTTCGTCGAAGGCTCGATCGGCGATGCCGCGCTGATCGAGAAGATCATCGTGGACGACAAGATCGAAGGAGTTGTCAATTTTGCGGCCGAAAGCCATGTCGACCGGAGCTTGGCCGGCGGTGCCGTGGTCTTTGCTAGGACAAACTTTGAAGGGACCGTGACTCTGCTCGAGGCGTGCAAGAAACTCAAAGTCAAGCGGTTCCTCCAGGTCTCGACGGATGAGGTCTACGGGTCGATCGACGGAAAGGGCTTCTTCGCCGAAACGTCGCCGCTTCATCCGAACAATCCCTATTCGGCCGCCAAAGCCGCGGCTGACCTCATGGTCCAGACCTATGTCCATTCCTTCGGGTTGGATGCAGTGATCACCCGTAGCACGAATAACTATGGTCCTCGCCAGTATCCTGAGAAGTTCATTCCCGTCTGCGTCTCTAATGCCTTAGCCAATAAGAGCTGCCCGGTCTACGGGGACGGAAAACAGGTCCGCGATTGGCTGCACGTCGAGGACAATTGCCGCGGCATCCTGCTCGCTCTACAGAAGGGCCGTGCCGGTGAGGTCTATAACCTTGGAGGCATGAATGAGCGGACAAACATTGAAGTGGTCCAGAAGATCCTAGGCATTCTCGGGAAGCATGATTACCTGATTGAATACGTCACGGATCGTCCTGGACATGATCGGCGCTATGCCGTGTCGATCCTGAAGGCCTCCAAAGAGCTCGGTTGGGAACCCGGGGTCGACTTCGAATGGGGCCTCCGGAACACCGTCAACTGGTATCAGGTGAACGAGGACTGGATCGCCTCGTCAAGGCTCCGCAAATGAGATTGGGCCTGGTGGGCTGGGCCTCCGATACCGGCGTGGGGATGGAACTGCGCGATGCGCTGCGCTACCTTCCTGTCACGGCCGTTTTCTATCTGGACCATCCAGGTAAGCCTCCATCCATCGATTTCAAGGGGAAGACTCAAGGTTCTTCCAATCTGCTGCCCAAGATGAATGCCTTTCTCGAGGAGAATCAGATCGACACGATTCTCTCCTGGGAGACGCCGGGAGTTTGGGAATTCCCGGCTCTGTGGCAGGCCAAAGGGATTCGCTGGTTCTGCGTCGCGCACTATGACTGGTTCGCTCCCAAGCAAATTCCCGCCTGGAAGATGGCCAGGATCATCGCTCCATTTGGGCAGGCCGGCCTTGGCCTCCGGATGATCTATGGCCTGGAATCCACGACGTTGAGCGTTCCGGTTGACCTTGAGAGACTTCCCTTCAGGGAACGCCATAAAGCGGAACGCTTCGTGACGGTCTATGGGCATGGGGGTCCTGGCGATCGCCGTTCCATCGTGCAGCTCATGGAAGCTTGGAGGCTGATGGGAGATCAGGCTCCTCCCCTCCTCATCCGGGCCCAGAAGGTCATCAAGGAACTGGAAGGCGGTCTTCCCGCGAACGTGACCGTGCACTTCGAGAATCTACTCAAAGCCTCAGACCTTTACGCAGACTCAGACGTTGCGCTGCTGCCTTCGAAATATGAAGGGGTTGGTCTTTCATTGATCGAAGCGCAGGCCTGCGGACTCCCCGTCATCACGACGGATATGGAACCCATGAGGTCGATTGCCCCGGATTACTTGGTCAGTGGAGACGTCGGGAAAATCGAGATCATGCAGCACCATTGGGTCGCGACCTGTACGGCGCATCCTGCAGCGATCGCGGAAAAGGTAAAGGCCTTCGTTCACCAGGACATCAGCGAGGCATCGAGAATGGCCCGCTTTCGTGCCCAGGAGAAGTTCTCTTGGGCGGTATTGAAGGATCAATGGATCAGCTTTCTGGAGCAGCCATGAAATACACCTTGGAACATGCAAAGCGCGGCACAGACATCCATCAGCATCTCGTGACTCTGCATGACCTGGTGACGTCGATCCGAGCCCAGCTTGTTCTTGAGCTCGGGGTCAATACCGGCGAAAGCACGATCGCTCTTCTCGAAGCCGTTCATGCGACGGGAGGTACGCTGATATCCGTGGATCAGCAGGATCTTCCCCAGACGAGGCCCATGCTCGAGAGATATGGCCTGACGGGGAAGTGGCAATTCCACCTGAGCGATGACATCACGTTTGGCCTGGCATGGCCGAAGGATAAGAAGGCGGACCTGATTTTCGTGGATACTTCCCATCAGTACGAGCACACGAAAAAAGAAATCGAGATCTACGAACCTATCCTCAGGCCGGGCGGCATCATGGTATTCCACGATACCGTCACCTTCTACGACGGTGTCCAGAAGCCCATCAACGAGTTCCTGAAGACGCACAAATGGCCCTATGAGAATAAGCCCAATTGCAACGGGCTTGGAATACTTAGGAAGCCCGCATGAAGATCGGAGTCATTTCGCACGGCAGCCCTGACTATCTCATCGATATCGTAACCGATGGTCTGATCCGGCTTCTCGGCCGCGATAAGATTTCACTGGACTACAATGTTCGAGGGGGTTGGGGCGGCGGGTATGCTCATCTCCTGCAAGGCTTTCATGGGCCGGAGCCGTTCGATATCCATGAAGCTGATGTTCTGATCGCCTCAACCAGAAGCATTCCCGCCGTGAAGGCTTGGGCGAAGAAAACAGGGCGTCGACGGCCCGTCGCTTTTCTGGATGGCGAAGACGGTGATCAGGTGGGCAGCAACCTGTTTTCGGATTGTGCGGTCTACTTCAAGAGGGAGTATTACAAAGGGAGGTCCTACCCTTCCAACGTTAAACCTCTTCCTTTTGCTGCGATCCCAGAATTACTTATTGACGGGATCGAAGTCACCAGAAAAGTCTTCTATAGCGGCCATGTGACGCATCACTTCAGAAAGGAAATTGAAAATGTCCTTTCAGAGATGGGGCATCATGCAGCTCCATCCCAGGATAAGAGTGCCTACAACAAGTGTTTGATGAGCTCTTTGGTAGGCGTGGCGATACGGGGAAATGGCTGGGATACCTATCGATATTGGGAAATCCCGTATTTCGGAGCCATGCTGTTCTCTCAACGTCCAGGGATCGTTATCCCCAACGAGTTCGAAGACGGCAAGGAAGCCGTGTATTACGATAATGCCTCAGATTTCCGCACGAAGCTCCGAAATCTTTTGGAGACTCCGGAAAAAACGCTCGAGATCGCGCGAGCCGGCCATGAGGCATCCATCAAACGACATCTGTCCATAAATCGGGCAAAAACAGTACTGGAGGCTCTTTCGTGAAGGCACGGGTCTGCTATACCAACGAAGAACTGAACCGCATCCTGACGCGGGCGGATCTTCAATGGGTCATCGATCGGGCTCCCAAGAAGGGGCGCCCAACTCATCCTGAAGCGACCTGGCTTCAGCCCTATTGCCAGGGCCTTACGGCGGACATCGGCTGTGGGGCTGAAAAAGTGCTGCCGGATATCCTCGGGCTTGATCGGTTAGCCTATGGGGAAAGGGGCCACTTCGGATGCATGAATGGAGTGCCTTCCGCGGCAGACATCTCGGCTGATGCAGGAGACCTATACTTCATTCCGGATGGCACGCTGGATTCAGCAGTCTCGAGGCATTGTTTCGAACATCTTCCAGACCCCACGGAGACGATCAGGGAATGGCTTAGGATCCTGAGGCCAGGCGGTCGTCTTGCCATGATCACGCCGAACGATCACTGGCAAGACTTCTTCAATATGGACAAGGATCATAAGTTCAAATGCTATCCGAGTGTGATCACGAACGGTCTCCGCAAGCTCAACGAGAAGAACGGCCCGGTAAAGGGCAAGCTGATTGAGATCGGAAAGATGACATTCCTGAACTGGTCCTTCTTCACGCTCATCGAACGGATCTGAAACATGATCACTTACCCGGAACTTGGCAAGGTGGGACGCCTTGGAAATCACCTCTTCCAGATCGCGGCGACAATGGGCTGCGCTTTGGACAATGGCGAAGAATACGGCTTCCCGCGATGGGATTATGAAAAGGATTTCCCACTGGCAGGGTGCTTCAAAGATCAGCTTCCTGATGGGCCTGACTACTATCAGCCCAGATTTCAGTTCGATCCCATCCCGTACTATCCCGGGCTAAGGCTGCATGGATTCTTCCAGTCGGAACAGTACTTCATCGCCCATGAGAGCAAGATCAGACAGGCTCTGATGCCGATTAAGGCTCTATCCGCCAGCGGTCTGGTTGAGCATCGTAATGGAGTCGCCAGCGTCCACGTGCGTCGTGGAGACTATCTCCAGCTTCAAGACAAACATCCCATTCAGGGAATGGACTATTACAAGAAGGCCATGGCCAAGGCTCGGGATCTGGGAGCGAAGGAATTCCTGGTCTTCTCCGATGATCTTCCCTGGTGCCGGGCTCAGGATTGGGGTGCTTCCTGCAAGGTGATCGAGGACATGGGGACGATCGACCAGCTCTCCCTGACGATCCAATGTGAGCATCATATCCTGGCGAACTCTTCATTCTCCTGGTGGGGCGCATGGCTTGCGCCTAAGCCTAAGCAGATCATCATCGCACCGTCAAACTGGTTCGGCGCTGCGCATCATTCGGTATTCAATACCAAGGACCTTTTCCCGGGCCATTGGATGGTTGAATGAGTGCTTCCGTTGTCTTTTTCACGGTCGTCTACTACAAGGATTATGATTTTCTCCTTGGGTCCATCGAACATCACGCCAAGTTCGGGAAGCATCTTGTTCTAGATACCAGCCCTCCGGAACACGCGATCAAGTTCAAGAAGCTGCCTTCTTCCGTCCTATGGATGCATGCGCCTTTTTATGGTGTCGGCTGGAAGAACTTCAAGCTTAGAAGCGCGGTCCAAGACGCCATGGAAAATGCCCGGCTTCTTGGAACGGACATCATGGTCTACCTTGATGCCGATGAATTTTATACGGACGAGTCTGCCAAATTCCTTTTCCCATGGGCCGAAAAGGCCATGGTCGAGAACCAGTACATCCATTGGAAGAGGGATGGCAAGGCGTACACGTTCGGACACAGCGAATGGCATTGCCGGCTGTGGCCGGCGCAGAGCAAGGTAGAGATCGCTCAGAACTCGGCCTGGCGTAACCATCCCCGCTACAACGGGAATCCCGAGCATCACCCTGTCCCCGTCCCACCACAGGGTCTCCAGGTGATCCGGGTTTATGGGGAGTTCAGGCAGCATCTTCACTATGCCCTCGGCCCCAAGGCCATGGACGAAGAAACCGCGGTAAATACGATCGATGGATGGCCGGATAAAGGGCATGAAGTCGTCACTCCGCCATTACCGGAAAAGCTGTTCCTCTGGAGAGAAAAGGGAATAAGGCCAATAGAGGCGTTCCTATGATTTCCTATTGCGTCTGCGTCTATCGGCCGCGCCTGTTCTACATCCTCTTGGATGATCTCATCCGGAAGACGGGCGTTCCCTACGAGATCCTTGTCTGGCTGAATACGAGGGCCCCTGAGCTAGAAGCCTACATCGAACGGCTGGCTCTGCGAGGGATCCCGGTCAAAGTGGTCGGCTCAAGTCCTGAGAACGTCGGTATGGTCGGTTACAAGATGCTGTTCCTGAATGCCAAGTACGACATGATTGCTCAGGTTCATGACGATGTAATTTGCATCTCCAGGAATATCGCCAAAAAAGCGGCGGCGATTTTCAAGAAGCACGGCAAAGTAAAGCAGATCGTCGCCGACGTCATTCAGGATTCCTTTACCACTGGTGGTAGGCCTGGCGATGATTCCTATATCCAGGTCTATGAGGAGGAACGCCTCTTTTCAGGGCCGATCGACGGTTGGTTCAGCATCTATCACCGTTCGATTCTCCCGATCGTCGTAGAAGCACCCTATGCTCCTTATTTCTACCTGGGGAGCTACGTGCAGATGCAATTGGCCGCTTCCAAAAAAGAGGGCCTGCTTTGCAAAGCAATGAAGGTTCTCCATCTCGCCGGGCCTGCATATTCTCAACTGTTCGAAACGGTGGAATCTGAAGCGAGGAAATATACGGGGCTTGGGAACAAGGAGGCGGCTGATCGTTACCTCAACATGAAGCCCTCTCCAGAATTACTCGACCAGATGTGCCAGCAGTACAAGAAGAACGTCGAAATCATCGAGGAGTTCGGATCGGACGAATCATGAGCTCAAAGCTGGACATCCTGGTTGTCGCGTATCATGCCCGCAAAGAGTTGATCCAAACTCTAGTCAGCATCAGTCTTTTTTCGAAGCCTGGATACAGGCTTACGGTCTACGAAAATGCCGCTCATAATTACCCTTTGACTTGGCTATGGAATAGGTTCGTCGAATCGAGTCGGCGTCCCTATGTAGCTCTCTGCAATCCGGATATCATTGTCGGCCCAGGATGGGACACGGAGACTCTGGCCTGTCTGGAAGAACACCCTGATGTTGGAGTCGTTCAGCCCTTCACCAACTGTGGCCAGCATAACGAGCTGTTTCAGACCGCGGGAGGGCAATTCCCGGGAGAGATGGAAATAGAGGCGGCACCAGACGTCACGAATCGCCTAAAGAAGGAGTTCAGCCATAGACGCTTTGCCTTTGGGATGAACAGAGATCTGGTATTCGGGCATTGCTACATTCTCAGCAGGAGCGTGTGGAAAGACCTTGGCGGTTTCGATGAGAAATTCCAATTCGGCGGCAATGAGTATGATTTCAATGAGCGGCTGATAAAACGGAATAAGCATCTGGCTGTGTGTGGGCATGCCTTTGCTTATCATTTCTGGAATGCCAGTTCAAAGGATGCAAAGACCAGGAATGAATGGGACCATCAAAGAGGACAGCCGATCTTCAAAACTCCGCCTTCCCACAAGTCATTCCCAGAGGTCTAGGTGATCGTACTTAATATCGTCACGGCACTGTCCAGGCCGAAAAACATTCCGGTGATTATTCGGTCTATGGAGGGTCTTAGGCAGATTCCCGATCTTAGAGTCAGATGGATTATCGTTTACGACAGTCAGGCTGAGGCGCCCAAAGAAGTAATGGCTCCAGGCCCACTGCCGACATCCCTCGAGATCGTGCCTGTTGCCTGGACGCACGGCCCCTGCCGCTTCGGAGTCAATCAGAAGAATTTCGGAATGGATCACATGGAGCCGGGCTTCTACCATCTTCTGGACGACGACAATATCGTCCATCCATCATTCTTCAGCCGTGTGGTGGACCTTATTCAGAAGCATCCCGAGAAAAAAGCGTTTGGATTCAATCAAAAACGGTGGGATCACCATGGCGACTTGCCCTGCAGGCCGGACAAGATGGTGCCAGGCAAGATCGACAATACCATGTTCGTGGTGGCAACCGATTTCATCGGGTCGAAGAGATACGATCTCGCCAGAGCTGGCATGGAAGACGGTTGGTTCTTTCACGAACTTTTTCACAAGGATCAGAATGCCTGGTTCTTCCCGGATGAATGGGTGACCTATTACAACTATCTAGCTCATCATAAGGTGGAACCTGTGACAGTTACTACGCCAACCCTCGATGTGTTCGTTGTTACCTACCGGTCCGATGCTTATCTTCCGGGGTTATTGGCTGATTTGAGAGCGACCAGCAAGGTCTCCTACAACCTCAAGGTGGTCGACAATACCGGGAACAAGAAGACGCTGACGGCACTGTGGAACGATCTGTGGAAAGAAAGCAGCGCTGAGTACATCGCATTCTTGAATCCCGATATCAAGGTTTCCCCGGGATGGGATGAGCGTCTTTTGGAATGTCTTCAAAAGAGGCCTGATGTCGGGATCGCTCTTGCTAATCGCTATTTCCCGATGAATGGGAAGCCCGATCTGTCTTATATGACCCGGGTTTCTGGGGAATACACCAACCAAACCAGATACAAGGATCTGGGAGAACATCTCGAAGGATTCTACGCCTTCATGACCAGGCGGTCTGTTCTACAGAGCCTCAAGGGGTTCGATGAGCGGTTCCGCTTCTATTTCGCCGATTCGAATTTTCAGCTTCGCGCTCTGAGAGTATTCGGTCTGAAGACTACGCAAGTCAATTATTGCCTGATCGCACATATCGGAGCGGTCTCGACGCAAGAAGCAGATCGCCTTGGTGAAATAGATCGCCAAGCAGAATTTCGCTATGTCGAAGAGACGCGCGCTCAGATGCGTTCCGGAAGCCTAAGGGTCTGGCATGAACTGTCGGATCAAGAAAGAGCGGAGGTCAGGCATCACCCGATTTATGCTCGGATGCCTGTAAAGGGACAGGTTCAAAGTTCCATCCCGTCTTCTGGAGATTCTATGAAGCTGATTATCGACAACATCTATTCCCCAGAAGGCCGCAAGGCGCTGATGGATGCGTATACGAAATCATACTGGGCGGACAAACTATATCATCGGGTGACGTGGCTTGGAGCGCCTCTTCTTCAGATCCCGGAAGATCTTATTGCGATGGCGCAACTCATCTGGGCAGTCAAACCAAAACTGATTATTGAGTGCGGCATCTGGCAAGGTGGGGGATTGCTGTTCTATTCATCGATCCTAAACCTGATCGGGCAAGGGTCTGTGATTGGTGTTGATGTCGGAACCGCTCAGGCAGAACACGTAAAGACCCATCCCCAAGGGAACAGGATATCCATTATCCAGGGCAGTTCTGCGTCTCAGGAAGTCGCTCAGGTATTAAGCGCAAGAGCGGCAGCTTCTTCTCCGGTTATTCTGATCCTCGATAGCAATCATACGGCGGAGCATGTTCGCAACGAACTGAAGACGCTCTCTTCATTGGTCGGACCCGGCGGATACATCGTGGTGATGGACGGCATCATGAAGATCTTCCATGATATTCCCGGCGGAGAGGCTCAACCTGAATGGGCGACCAACAATCCGGAAACTGCGGTCTGTGAATTCCTGAAGGCCCATCCGGAGTTCGAACGCGATCTCACTTATAACCAGCTTGGAACAACGCATGCTCCAGGTGGCTTCCTAAAGAGAAAGTAGGTCTCTCATGCATCCTTCGGTCATCCGGTTTATAGAGAACGCGCTCCTGCCCGCCGATATCAAAGGAAAGCGCGTGCTCGAGGTGGGATCCTTGGATGTAAATGGAAGCGCGCGACCCACGATCCAACGTTTAGCGCCTTCCGAGTATATCGGCGTGGATAATTCAGCCGGTAAAAGCGTCGATATGGTTTTAGACGCCTCGCAGCTCGTATCCAAATTCGGAGTCGCTTCTTTCGATCTGGTCGTGTCGACGGAGATGCTTGAGCACGTCGAAGATTGGAAGCCAATCGTCGCTCAGTTAAAGGAGGTCGTGAAGCCGAATGGGCTTCTCGTGATAACCACCAGGTCGCCAGGTTTCCCGTACCACCCGTATCCGATCGATGTATGGAGGTACACGCAGGGGGATATACGGGCAATTTTATGCGATCTGAATATCATCCTGCTTATGGATGATCCGTTGGCTCCCGGAGTTTTTGTAAAGGCAAGGAAACCTGAATCCTTTAAGATGGCAGATCTCAGCAAGGTTTCAGTCCACAAAGTATAGGCAATGGTATACTCGGTATAAGTGACTAGGAAACGGTGAAGGATGGAAAAGATCTCCGCAGTCTTGATCGTCAAGAACGAGCAGAAGGTCATCAAGCGGTGTCTCAAGAGCGTCAAGGACTGCGATGAGATCGTAGTTCTGGACACGGGCTCGACCGATCGAACCGTGGCTATCGCCGAGGAGATGGGCGCCAAGGTAAAGGTTTCGGAGCCGGTCGTTCCGTTCCATTTCGCCAACGCCCGGAATGCGGCCCATGACCTGGCTTCGAATGACTGGATCGTGGCGATCGATGCGGACGAAGTCCTTCGCGCCGGCATGCTGGCGAAGATCCGAGCCGTCATGAAGGAGCAGGCGACGAAGGAGCCCTTCGACCAGGTCAGCGCCTTCAACATCACCTTCACCGACCGCGGCGCCAGCACCCGGAAGAAGAAGATCTACCGGAAAAGCGCGTGGAATTGGAAGTGGCGCGTTCACGAGCAGCTCCACCCGCTCGGGACGGACGTCAAGGAAGGAATGCTCGAGAGCGTCGTCATAGAGCATCTTCCTGAAGCGGACAAGGCCAAACGGCATGGCCAAAATATCGAGCTTCTCAAGATCACCGTGAAGGAGACGCCGGAGTACATCCGGGCCTGGAAGCATCTGGGCCAGGAACTCATGCTGAACAAGGAGTTCCAGGACGCCATTCCCTATCTTGCGGAATTCGTCGAGAAGACGACCGAAGGGCCTCTTGAGAAGAGCGACGTCATGCTTCGGATCGGGCAGTGCTACGGGGAGATCAAGAAGTACGAAGAGGCCTGCCGCTGGTTCGAGATGTCGGCGCAGACTGATATCCGCCGGCGGGAGCCCCTTTTCAATGCAGGACAGTACCTGATGAGCAAGAACCCCCTCTCCTACGGAGATGTAGTCCAGGCAATCGAGTTCTTCAAGCGCTGCCTCCTGATTCCGGTGGACAGTAAGCCGGGAAGCCATCTCGATCAGGCCTGGGCCTGGGGAAGCCGCCCCAAGCAGCTCCTCCGCGTCTGTGAAGACCACCTGAAGAAGAACACTCCGGGGTAATCATGTCTCAGATCAAGCAAGTCATCGTCATGCGGAAGGATCTCAACATGCGCCGGGGCAAAGAGATTGCCCAAGGTGCCCATGCTGCAATGGCCTTCCTCTCCATCAAGGCTCAGGATGGGGCGCCGATTACGGAGGTCGAGCGGACCTGGTTGAATGGGACCTTCACGAAGGTCTGTGTTCGGGTGAACAGCGAGGCGGAGCTCGATCAGGTCGCCGCGGCCGCGCGCCAGGAGGGCCTGCAGGTGGCTGTCATCACCGATTCCGGGAAGACGGAGTTTGGGGGTATCCCGACCAAGACCTGCCTCGCCATAGGACCTGATCTTTCGGAAAAACTGGATCGTATAACGGGAGCCCTTTCCCTTTATTGAAGCCAGTCATCTCTTGATTCCCTCCTACCCTGGAGGTATCATCGGGCTATAGGAGACACCGATGCTTGATTTCAAGCCGGTGCCTTTCCGTCTGCCCGTCACCCCCCCCAGGGTATTGCGGCAGGCACCAAGACCTTCGCCTCAACTCTCTCAGCGTTTTGAACAGGTCCTTGGGTGGAATAACGCCACTGGGGATGCCCTTCGATTCCTTTTCCACGGCACCACTGCAGCCCTGGGATACCACGTCTGGATCACCGATAAAGGCTTCTGGAAGTATTTCGGGCTCTTCCTTGGCATCGGCCAGACGGTCGGCGCCATTTGTGATGCGATCAGCCTGGGCAAGCGGATCGCAGGAACGCATCCACCGGAGAATTAGATGGCACAGCGGTCTCTTTCCCTTACGAAAGTCGTGCGGCTTTCCAGCGGCGAGCTCAGCCAGGTCAAGGAGGATCCGACGCCTTGGATCCTGGGATCGCTCGCGGGCCTTTTGCTTATTGGAGTCGCGTGGTGGACGGTATCGAAATCGAAGGACTGATGCATACGATAGGAAAGCCGAATTTCTTCGGATTGGGAGCTCCCTTCAATGGAACGGGAGGGTCGATCCCGGTCTGGAATGTCAGCCGTGAAAAGGTCGACGGCGATCGAGCGGCCATTCTTCGTAACCTGATCAATCCACCTGGGACCACGGTTACGTTTCCGTACATCGTGAAGATCGCCAATGAAGGCGAATACGTCGTGAAGGCCGATGGGACGGCTCAATTCTACTCGTATCGGTATGGCCGCTGGGAACCGCCTGAGATCATTGATAATAAGTCGATGTGGGCGAAGGCAACAGGAAACGATTCATAGAGGAAATATGCAGATCACGATGCTGCCGCTCCGGACCAGCAGGCTCGGCCAGTTGACCGACGCTGTTTCCAACATGAACACGGTGAGTCAGCAGGCACGCGCGTTGACGCCTGGAACCGGGAATCCGACCCAGGATCTCACGAACATGATCAACGAGCAGGCCGCGGTCCTGCAGCAAACCGAGGATGCGCTTTCGTCGGCTTGGTGGTCGAAGAACTGGCCGATCGTGGCCGTCGGTCTGGGAGCTCTCGGAGTCATGGGTTACCACCTGATCGTCAAGAAATAGCGAAGGACTGAGTTATGCGCGACATGATGAACGTGGCCTTCCAGCAAGCCTGGTTCGGTCCGTTCTCCATTCCTATGCGGACTCCGCCGAGCTGCGAGAAGATCGTGGGCCCGTTGGGTGAGCCCGTGTATCAGGATCCCGAATGCTTTGAGCATGCGGGACCTGTGTATGACATTGGCCCCTTAAATGGGCTCATGACCACGAGCATGTGGGCTCAGCAGATGGCTCAGATCCCGATCATCAACTATGCCCAGGCGCGGCCGCGGATGGCGGGTCTGGCAGATAATGGGCCCATTCCCGGGCTCTGTCCTCCAGGAATGATGCCCGTTTCTAGCGGCATTCCGGGAAAGCCTTCGAAGTGCGTTCCCTGGTCGCCTCCTTCCGCCATGATCGGGCCGGCTCCGGTATCGACGGTCAATTCTCAGGTCCCGGCTTCCTACACGCCGAACCAGATCACGTATCCGGTCAAGGCCTACTACGGCTGGGACAGGAGAGGTTTGTAATGAGAAGCATGTTCAGCAACGCCAATTTCGCGCGCTTCGACCTCGGCGCGCATGCCCTCGGCCAAGTATCCTGTCCCGTCGGTCAGACTCCGATGAAGCAGCAGGACGGGAAGATCATCTGCATGCCGTATTCGCCGCCGAGCGGAATGTTCATGCCGCAGGGACCAAACAAGAGCATCGCCTACGGAATGGGCCAGGCTGGGATGCCGGAGCCCTACCTCACGCAAGAGGAACGGGATGGCATGCTTCTGAACATCCAGTCGGCGACGTCCAAGGTGAAACCGATCGACAATCTCATGAACTGGGGAGCTGCGAATGACCCGGGTTTGAAGAAATACCTGGGCTCAGAGGCATCCCGGTTCATGACGCTCGCCGGCGTCATCACGCCTCTCTATCCCACGGTAAAAGCCATCGGCGATCGGCTGGAGGATTCTGACGCAGAGAGCTGGTGGAGACCCAGTGACGAGGAAATGGCGGCGGTCAAGCAATGGGTTGTTGGCGTGAACGAGATGTACAAGATCATCTCGAATCACAAAGCCAGCTTCGTTGCGGCCCCGGGCACCGTGCCGCCTCCTTCCGTGGAAATCGTGCCTCCCGTCAAGGAAGGCATTTCAACACAGAATTTGGTTATCGGAGGCATTGCCGCTGTAGGCCTTGCTTTCCTGATTTCCGCATTTGCATAAGAGGAATCGTATGATCAGCATGGCGCGCATTCAGGGTTCTGCGATGGGGTACGCCGGATTCCAGAAGCCCATCGTTCAGTTGGGCCAGGATTCCTTCGCTCCTGGTCCCATCGGCGCGGGCGTGACTCCGCCTGCCGCGCCGGTCTTCCAGCCGGTTCTTCCTCCGAACTACGCTTTCCCGGTCGTCGAGCAGCCGGTTGTCACCACGACGCCCGCCGCGCTGCCCACCTGGGCGATCGTCGGACTGGCGGCCGTCGCGGGTGCTGTCGTCGCTGGTCTGGTGATGAATCGATAAAAAAGAACGTGCAGATGCGGACTTTCCTCTCGCCGCGGGGTCTCCCTCGGGGGATGAAGGAGCGGACGGTGGTGACGTTGCGCCGGCGCCCGCTCCTTCCCCTGGGGCTGCAGCCATCATGAGTCTTCTTGTAAACAGAGGCTGAAATCCATGAACAGAATGCCTGCGCTCGGAGTGAACTGGAACAGGATGGATCCTTTCGTGCGCTATACCCCGTATGACTTTCCGATCATCGAAAATCCATACGCCTTTCCGGTGATTCAGGAAACTCCTCCGGTGGTGGTGCCGACTCCAGCTCCTGCATCTACAGCGATCCCGACATGGGCCATCGTGGGAGGTTCGCTGCTGGCGGGCGCCGCGGTCGCTGCGCTTATTTTCAAGCGGGGATGATCCAATGACCAGGATGGGATGCGGCTGCGACCAATTAGGCTGCGGGTGCAGCGAGATGGGGTGCGGCTGCGACAGTCTTGGTTGCGGCTGCAAGGACAAGAGCCTTCTGGGTCAGATCCAGAAGGCGACCGGCATGAATCCATGGTGGTTCCTTGCCGGATCGGTCGCAGGCGTGGGGCTCTGGTACATCCTGAAGGATGCTGCCGCCGCCACTCTTCCGCCGAGCACGGCCGGACAGGAGAGCGTTCTTCCTCCGCCTCCTATAGCAACCCCTTCTGCCTATGCCAATATCGCGGCGGTTGCCCAGCGCCTCAATGACGTCGAAACGCAGTATCATATGGGTCACTTTACGCCCGAACAGGTTCTTGCGGAGCTCGACAATCTAACGGCCGCAGCAAAGACGTTCACCGTCTATGACACTGCTCGTGTTTCTCAGATCCTCGCCGACATCGCAAACCTGAGAGACAAGGTGAACGACTTCATCCAGTTCCGGAACAGCAATCCTTCTGTTCCACAGTATGTTCCGCCGGCAGGATCGATGCCGGTGGCTAACGTGAATCCGGGGTTCTCAGCTTACGCTTAAACTCGTGCGTACTTACGATCATGGCCAGAAAGACGCGGCGGGAAATGTCCGGAGTCTTCGACTACTTCAAGAAGAAGAAGAAGGAAGAAGAGCAGAAATCACTCTGGGAATTGGTCGTCCCGCCGACAGCGCCCAGTCATCCGGCCTCTCAGCCTGAAGAAAAATCCCTCATCGATTACTTCAGACCGAAGTCTAATCTTCCGGCCAAAGCAGAACCCAAGAAGAGTTTCCTTCCTTCATTCGACTTCCTGGTTCCCAAGGAGAAGAAGGCGGCCCCGAGACCTCTTTCGATCCTGCCTGAGGTCACCCTCCCCAAGGCGGAGAAGCCGAAAAAGCCTCTGGAAGAAGGGTTCAAGGAGGTTTTCAAGGGCCCTCCGGAAACAAAACAGCGGTATGTTTTCCTGAATCCTTCAAGACCGCCCGAAGGGATTCCTATCCGTCCCTACGGGTTGCCGGCACCTGCGACGGCGCCGGTTATGGAATGGACCCTTCCGACACCAAGCCAATTGGCTACACATTTCCGGAAGACCATGAATCTTCCGGCGATGTGGGATGAGATCCGAAGGATCCGGGCGCTGCCGGAATTCAAGAAGGATCAGCTCATCTATTCCTGGCAGGGCGTTCCGATGATGATCCCCCTGGACCCGGTGGTTTACCAGGAGGTCTACACGGACTACGCGAACTTCTACGGCATTCCATGGAATGTGATGTCGATGTACATTACCGTTCCAGAGGGACAGCAGAAAGCCGCAGAAGAAGCCTTGATGAACAACGTCATCTCGCCCTTGAATGCCATGGTTCCTGAGGCCTTCGATTTACTAAGGCCAGCGGATATCCCCGGCTTCTTCAACGTGACTTTCACGGAGCCGGCCGGAGAGTATTGGCTTTTTTATATCGAACCTAAGCTCGAAGGACTGCTTCCTCCTGGAGGTTCTGGTGGCTCGTAGATCAAGCGAGATGTCTGGGATCTTTGACTGGCTGAAACCCAAGCCGAAGCCTCAACCGAGCGCACCACCTCGGGTCAATGTCGATCTCTATGCGATATTGGGCGTTCCGGCGAATGCCTCCCAGGAAGAGATCAAGCGGGCCTTCCGTGATCTGGCGATGAAGTTCCATCCGGATCGTAATCCCAACGATGCGGTTGCAGAAAAGAAGTATACCGAGATCTCCGCGGCCTACGCGATCCTTGGGGACGAAGCACAGCGCGCGGCCTATGATCGGATGAGGCCACCTCCTCCGGAGATCCCCAGGCCTCGCGGAGGCATGATTCCAAGAGGGACACCTGCCGCTGGGACGCGTGTTGCCGAACCCGAGAAGCCCAAACCCGTCTCCAAGGCTATCGACAAGGCGATCATCGAGCAGATGTTCGGGCCTCCTGGAAAGGCGAAGGCACAAGAGAAGGAATTGACCTTCGACTTCCTGGCTCCCGGACAGCCGAATCAGCCTCCGGCTCGGATCCCGGTTCCTACCAGCGCCTTCGCCTCTTTCGATCCGGCCAGCAAGCGCATTCCGATGATGCCGGCGATCGACGTTCCGGACGAGAGCCAGCTCTGGCAGATCATCCAGCAATGGCCTCTCGAATGGGCCTGGGAGACCGCGCGGGAGGCGAGGCAGACGCGTGAGTTCCGGGATACCGGCGCGATCGCTCTCGATGCGCTCGCGGGCGCCGGCAACAGACCTGCAGAGGTGGATATCGCGGAGATCTTCGGCATTTCAAAGTACCAGGCGGAACATGTCGTCAACACCAAGGGTCGAGAAGCATATTACGTCAATGTGATCTATCCGATCTTCGACCAGGTGATTGAGATCCTGGAGAAACTCAAGCCACCGGATCTTCCCGGCCGTTTCTTCCTGGACTGGGATCCCACCGGCAAGGTGATTGAGTTCTTCTATGCGGAAAACATCGGTGGGAGGCGTTGACGGCCGCCATGCGCCGCAAGCATCTGTCCGGACCCTTCGATTGGCTGAAGAAATTCCTTCCTCCGACTCCTGGCCCAAAGAGCCAGTTGCCGGCGGTTAGGGAATCGATGCTTCCGGCACAGGTGGAGAAACCGAAGACCTTCCTGGACTATTTCAGACCGAAGGCCGAGCAGGAGAAAAGATCGCTCATTCCAACCCCGGAATTCTTGAATGTCCTGATTCCTGCTCCATCTCCCCCAAAACCAAAGCCGAAAGAAAAGGAAGTCTGGCAGGGCCTGTTCCAGCCGGAAAAGGCTCCTGCAAAAGAAGTCCATGAGATCTTTAAGCCGGAACCGAAGACCGGCTTGCCGGAAATGTTCGAGTTCCTGAAACCTTCGGCCCAACGTGAGGCCTTGCTCCATGCCAATCCTCAGGAATGGCCTTATGGGGAGCCTCCTCTCTGGTCGTTTACGCGCTGGAAATTGCCGACGACCTACGAACTTGCTCTCATGATCAATGAAAAGTGGGAGCTCCCGGAACTTTACGAGGTCGTGCTTCAGACCGTGGAGACGAGATGGTGGAGGCAGCAGGTCGAGGATAGCGCTCATACGGGAGAACCCGCGGCGATCGATCTCAATCAGATCACCAAGGCCGAGCCCCCGTACAATGACATCGCCAGATTCCTGAATATCCCCGACAATGTCATCGAACAATACGGTATCTATGGGCCACAGGGGCAGGAACGCTTTGTTGTCGAGGTCATCCAGCCGATCCTTGAGCGGATCGGGAAGGCGCTCGATTTCCTTCGCCCAAGCCGGACGGTAATCAAGGGCTGGTTTGAAATCGAGCCGGACGAGGACATGAACTTCTGGCTTCGGTATAAAGAGGCAAAATTCAGGCAAGAGGGATGATCTTCGCCGACGCAGATGTCTTGGCTCTTGAGGGTGGCCCTGCGGCGCCGCCTCTCGAGGTTCGTCTTGGTCTCCAGCCTGGAGACAAAGTCGGGCTCTATCAGGAGACCAGGCATGCCTCTATGGGATCTGGCTATGTGCCGATCGAGGCTGTCATCCTGGGCTCGATGGAGCCTGGCTGGTTTGTCGGGGAGACCGAAGACGGTCAGCAGATCCAGTTCCATGCCGGCAATATTGCGGATGTAGAGCTCGGATCGCCTTCAATGGGCGGCGTTTTCGACTGGTTCAAGAAGAAGCCGACGCCCCCGCCCTCTATTCCTGTGCCAGGATCCGTGATTTCGCTCCCATCTGGCCCGCAAGCTCCTGGGACGCCTTCTTATCAGCCGCCGCCTGCTGAATCCAAGGGCTTGATTTCCAAACTCCGGACCTTTTTCGCTCCTTCGGAATCGGCGGAGAAGAAGTCCGTCTTCGATTACTTCAAGAAGGAGCCTCCCAAGAGCGGCCTTCCGGTAGTCAAGGAATCGTCGATGTTCGCGTTCCTGAAGCCGGGAGAAAAGGCTGTCGTTCCATGGTCCAAGGCTTTCCAAGACGTCGCGCTCCCCAAGGGGCCCACGTTCCTCGCTCCCTATCTGAAGAAGATCGAAGAAGTCTTCAAGATCATTCCCGCTTCTCCTCCGCCTGGTCCTCCTCAGAAGGAACTCTGGGAAGGGATGTTTGAAAAGCCTACGGAGGCTGAAAAGGCCAAGGAACAAGAAAAACCTATCAGCGATATCTTCAAGATGTTCACTCCGGCCGAGGTGCAGCCGGCGACGGAAGTCATCCCTCCGAGCGTGCCTCAAAGAATGCACCGGAGCATGAAGATCCTTCCCATTCCCCAGCACACAGCCCTTTTTCCAACCGTGGAGGATGTTGCCCGCGGCTTCATCGGACTTTATAACCCGATCGACGAACTCTGGGACATGCTTCGCGCTGCGAGAGAGAAACCGGCCTGGAAGAAGTACATAGAAAAGTACGGCTTCGCCAAGGAAAGATGGGAGACTATCGGGACCTGCGGAGGTCCTCCCACTATTTTCGAGGAACTTTCCGCGCTTCTGCATATCCCGTGGGAAGAATTCAGGAAGCGCGCGGAGATCGTCGATCATGGCGACGAAGGGGAAGAATGGGTAGGAGACGATGATATCTGGATGGATATCGTTTTCCCTGCCACGGAGATCATGACGGAGGCCTTGGAGCTCATCAAGCCTCCTGACCTGGTCGGTCATTTCGGCTTCGAACGGGAAGAGCACCACATGGAGAGCGGCCAGCCGACGTTCTGCATGCTGGTCATGACCTATACCGAGGGCGAAGAGAAAGAGGGAGCTTTCGAGGAGTGGAAGAAAGAGACCGGCGCTGAGAGAGTGGAAGAGGAAATGCCTCCGCTCGATCCGAGCGTCTACGAGCAGTGGAAAGAGGAAAACAGCGCCGAGAGCCCGGAAGAGATCATCGCTCAGTTGCAGAAAGATGATATTGCCTATGAGCAGGCTCTAGCCCAAATGGAGAGGGAGATCGGGCAGCTTGTAGGGGACATCAATACTCTGGATAAGGGATCCGGAACATTCCAAGAGATGTTTGATGAGCTCAGATCTCAGGTAGAATATCGCAAGGAATTGATCCAGGGGATCCATAAGCTGTTATCTGAAGGCCCGCCGGAGCCGGAAGCCAAGCGGGCCCCGTCGACGAAACCCGAAAAACCTGCCAAGCGCGGGAAGAAGAGGAAGAAGTGAAGCATCAGAAACATCAACTGGGAGTAGAGGTCCCGAGCTTCTTCGAATGGCAGAGGAAGAAGCAGGAACAGGAAGCGGCCGCCGCGGCTTCCCGTCAAGCCAGGAAACCCGGCTTCTTTGAAGCGCTCTTCGTTCCGCCAGCCAGGCCCACTCAGACTCCGCCTCCTGCTGCTCCAAACCTTCCTCCAGGATTCCAGAATCAACCGATGGCTTTCACCATTGACATTCCAATGATCTGGAATCAAGTCATCTCCTGGATTACTGAATATGGCAATCAGCAATTCATCATCGATGTTCTGACTAATCCGGTCTATAACGCTACAAGGATCGAAAGAGACCAACAAGCGGCTGATGAAATCGCGGCGTTCTTCGGGCTCCGTCCACGAGTCCCGGGCGCTAGCATCCAACAGTATTGGCAGAATGTCATCGGACCATTCTTTGAGGCTCTCGAAAATTCTATCAACCGCGCAAAGCCATTGGAAAGCTTGGGCTTCATTCGGTTTGAACTCGAACCGAACACCAACCAGCTTTTGATGGCATATCGCTACCAGTGAACGCGTCATCGCTCGCCCGGATGATCGATGTTCTAAAGGGGACCTGGATCTATAAGTTCAAGGCAGGTGACAATAAGAAAGCTCTTGGCGCGTTCACGGCCGCGGATATCCAAGAGGCTGTTTATGAAGAGAAAGGCATGGCCATAAGGATCCTGATCACCATGAAGAACGGAGCTGTGAGGCTGACCCACCCTCATGACCTGAGCATGAAGGAACTAGAGGCCCTGACTACCTGGGCGGAAAATCTGAGAGGTCGCAATGGCTAAGACGAAACCATCCCAAATCGCAAAGCAACTCGATTACGATATCAATGCTGCGGTGGATTTTGCTGCCAATCTTCTGGAAGAAGTGAACAACCACAATCTGGCGGCAGTTCTCGGCGCGGTCAGTGTCGAGCAATATGACCTGGCCTGCGAGTTCATCAAGATCGAGCAGGCTCATCGCGAAGCCGGCCATCTGACGACAGAACTCTATGCCCGTCGAAACGAGCTTTACAAGCTCCTCGAGCAGGCAATGAAGGCCAAGGACTAGACATGGACCTACCCATACGTTAAGATTAAACAGTCAGGCGGACGATCACTCCTCCCCCCGGAGCCTGTCCGCATGGAAGGAGATCCTTCCTTTTTAGGTTCCGGGATGCGCATATACACTGACCTCGACGAGACCCTGATCGGGAACGTCCATGCCCCAGACGGGCAGGTTATCGACATCATCCCTCGTCCAGGCGTTCAATGGTTCCTGAGGACACTTTCGAATCACGGCGATCTTTGGCTGATTACGGCCGCCAACTCGGCGCATGCCGAACAGGCGCTCCGGAAGCTGGGACGGGAAGCACGTCTCTTCAAGGGGATCATTACCCGAGAGGACATGAAGCCCGTAGAGGAGCAGATCGAAGTGGTCCTCGAAACTCCAGGCCTGACCGATGAGCAGCGGCTAACCCTCTGGAAGGAAATCCAGCCGATCGAAAAACCCGGCATCGTTTTCGACGATTTCCCCGTGGGTTCGTCGCTCTGGGCGATGAAGTCGAAGTCGCTCGGTATTGATGAAGATAAGTGGATCGTCGTGGATCCGTATTTCCCGGGAAGTCCGGATCATCAAGGGTTAAAACGGGCCTATTCTGAGTTTGTTGCCCGTTTTGGAGATCAAAGCCCGGAATTGGGCCGCCGGAAGAGGACTCTCGCATGGCTCTGATCGCACAACGCACGCTCAAGATGCTCTTCGACATGAATAAGAGTTTTTGGGCAGAAGTCGCCCAGAACGCGAGCATTCCTCAGAGCGTGAAATCCATGATCTACCAGCACATCCAGTCAAAATGGATTCCGGATGCGCTGGCGGTCGTGATCTCGCCGCTCTCGCGTCAAAACAGCCCGTATCTCAAGCAGTCCGCCTTTGACCTGGCGGGCATTCAGTACTACTACCCTTCGCTCGATTTCTGGATGGCCCACGCCCAGAGGTCCCATCCGCCTGGGGGTGAAGGTTGCGATCCGGCTGCTCATGCGGCCTTCCTCACTGCTCAGGGGCAGAATGCGGAGTTCATCTACGCCGTGGTAAAGCTAGATGGAACGGTGATGGTGCAGGATCTCAATGGATTCGTGGATGAGTGCGCGTATTATGAGTCAGGGAAATAGTTGAGGAGAATCTCGTGAAGAACATGTTCGCCGGCGATCCGTGGTACAACGGTCAGGGTCAGCAGGGTGGCGTTCAGGGCATGGGCTTCCGCCCCGGTCCCGTCCAGATCGCGATGGTGAAGCCGATGCCCGTGCCGGCGCCCACCTTCGGACAGGTCCAGGCCACGGCTCCCATCCAGCGCCAGACTCCTCTTCTCGCGCAGGCGGCTGCACAGCAGATGCCTCCCCAGTACCAGCAACAGCAGCAGCCCCAGTACCAGCAGCCTCAGGCCCCAGCGCAGCAGACGCCTGGCCGGATCCCGATGGGCTCGAAAGCCAACTGCCCGGTCTGCAGGAACTTCGGAGGCTAAACCATGGCGAAGGCGACAGAGCCTATCGTCATATCCAAGGTCCTGCTCAAGCAGTCTCAGGGCGAGAACATCACGCTGAAGGAAGCGCAGGCGGTCACCAAGGCTGTCGGCGCACTGCGGGACCGGTTCAATAACGACATGTTTAAGGCCATGCAGAACCCGGCGGCCTTGGAGGCCGGCGAGCTCGAATGCATCGCGGGGCTTGCCACGCTGCTCTTCGAGCACGGCTTCATCTCGGACGTCGAGATGCTGAACTTCCAAGAAGGGATCAGGATGCTCGAATGAACAGAATGCCTGTTTCCAGCCCTTCCTGGCGTCCGTTGGCCCTGGGAGCCCTCCAGGCGTCGCCCAGGCGCTCCTATAGCCTTTCCCAGGCCCTGACGAACAATCTGCTGGTCGAGGTCGTCGATCAATCAGGCAGGCCTATCAAGGGTGCTTCCGTTCAGTTCGGCTCGGAACAGGCGCAGACCGATTCCAGGGGAATGGCAAGCTTCTCGGCCATGGGATCCGGGAAGTTTGACGTCAAGGCGACTTATAACGGCTTGACCGTCGGGAAGACGGTCACCGCCGACGAGATCTCGAAGGGTTATACGGTCTTCCTGCAGTTCCCACTCTGTATCGTCGATCCTCTCCTCAGACCCGTGGACTTCATCATCTTCGGCGTCGCCGGCGGGATGATCGCAGCGGGCAGCTACTGGAAGATCAAGCCCCTCGAGATGACCGGCGAGATCGCGCTTGGCGCCGCAGTCTTCGGCTTCATCTATCGTCTCCAGTGCATGTAGGTTCTCATGCCCAGTGAAAGAGAACTACTTGAGGCCCTGGATAGGGACACCGTCGACACTTCTCGCTGGATGGTCGACGATGTCAAGGAAGCGAAGTACCAAATGGAGAGGGCGGAAAACAAAATTTACGGGCTGGCGGTCCCACAAGTCGATGGAACGCTGAAGGCGTGGCACGTCACGGATGAGCCTGAAAAGGTCATCAAACTCTTGAAGACCAAGGGCGACTTCTACGCCCGCGAAGGGGACCTGTGCGGAGGACTCTATGTCTCCGCGGTTCCCCATTTCTGGGAAGGCCGTTCAGAAAGGAAATGGGACTTTCTTCCCAAGATGACCAGGGAAGAAAGATTCGTGCTTTACGATGCCATCTCCAAGAGACTGATCGAGCAGGGAAACGACAAGTACATCACAAAATCGGAATTCGAAAGAGCCATGGAGTCGATGGATCTGGCCAGGGAGAGCGATCGCTGGCAGATCCTCGAGATCGTGGCGAACCAGCCTTATAATATCAACATCCCCAAGATGGCCGAGGCTCTTGGCCTCGCCAAGCCCTTCAAGCCTCCCTACATCCAGGTTGATTTCGTCGGCCGCTATCTGGAGTTCAATACGCAACGCGCGATCGATGCCAATGAGGAACTTCTCCGCCTCAAGCATGGAACCGTGGAAGGATTGACCCGGACGGACCTCTGCAACATGCTGAAGGGATACGGCTGGGACGGCGTCTTTACGAAGGCCGGAATGGGGACGAATCCGGAGCTCGTGATCTGGAACGGCGACAAGATCATGGCTTTTGGAGAGTGGGTACAATCACCCGCAGAATTGTCTGCCGTGGAAAGGCGGGGATTCGTCATCGTGGATCCCCAGGTGCCACGATTCCAAGCATGGGTATCTCCTGGCCGGACCATCGCAGACGTCGAAGACACGGAAGTGAAATCCCGTCTGCTGCTTCTCAAGATCGAGGATGTCCAGCATCTCAAAGGGCTTATTGAAGGGGTTCTGGCAGGATCTAGTTTCTTTGATCCCAGGGGCATGTCTTACAACGATGTGCCTTCCTACTACACCTATTCGGTCTATACCGCGCTGTCCAAGATGGACGAACTTACGCTGAGAGAGCTTCTGGCTCTTGTGAAACGACTCGAAGAAGCTCTCCAATAACATGAGCTGGAAACGTTGGCTTCCTAACTATGAAGTCCCAAAGATGGTCGAGAAACTCGTGAACGCTGGAATTTTGAAGGACAAAACCAGCTATCGCGATATCGTTCCGCATTTCGAGACGGTTCTACCGAATGGGGATGAGGTTGTGCTCTGGGTGGACCATCCTGATCCTGCGCGTAGAGCATTCCCTGATGGACCGCGCTATGGCTTGGATCTTTTCAAGCCGAGTGATGCTAAAGAAACTATCTTTGGAAGCAATAAGCTGAGCGAAACTCTTGAGGCTCTCCAAAACCTTCTTCAGCGGCAAGGAATGGGCTGCCTATGATCGTGTGGCAGGAAGAGTTTCCCAAGAGCTACCGCGTACCCATGGAGATCGTCCGCCTCGTTCAAAGCGGCGTGATTGAGGATATGTCCTGGAGACAGGATCCATCGCCTTCCTTCGGCGCGCGGCTCAAGGATAAGAACTTCGTCCGTCTATGGGTGGAGCATCCGGATCCGGCCCGACGGGTGGGCTGGGGCAAGCGATATACCCTGGTCGTTCAACCTGAGCCATCTATACCTTTTGGATGGAAGCTGATATCCACCGATGACGTTTATGAAGCGTTGACCTGGCTGACGGAGGTCCTCCGTACCCGCGGACCACGCTGGCGCTTCAAAGTCTTCCAGGAAGGGAGCGTGGGATGATGTTTGAATGGGATTGGTATGAGAAAACGGAAGAGCTTCTTCACAAAAGCGATAGAGGCGATTGGAATAAACTGATCGAACGGGCGATCGAGGCCTATCAGCATTACAAGATCAATGAAGAGATCACCGAAGAAGAGCTTCGGGAAGCTCTTCATGGTCTGCTGCGCAAGCTCCAGGGATTCCCTCCAACCTGGCTTGGAATCATCGGCCCTGATGGAGATATAGAAACACCTGATGATCTTTGGATTGAGCCGGCTTGGAATGTGATCGAGGTACAGCGGCTGTGGGATAACCACGACGGCCGTAACTTCGGCACCGCAGTCGTCGCAATCTATATCTGGAGCCTTCAGTCGCGTTCATGGATCCGGGACAAGAAGTGGGGAATCATGGGTCGCGAAGGAAGTACCGGCCCTGCCGACCGGGACGATGAACACGATCGCATCTGCTAGGAGGCGCTATGAAAACACGTAAGAAGCGCAACTGCGGATACTCTCCCTGCAATACTCCCCTGGATCGCGGTCGCAAGTGCATCGTGTGCAAGAAGAGCATCCAATGTCCGAAATGCGGTCGCTGTGTCTACTGCTCGGGAGACTTCGCGAAGTTCTAACCTAGTTAATCTCCTTCCTTTGGGGGCTGGGCGCTTCTCACCGGAGCGCCCAGCCACCTCTTAATCATGCTGGTTTTATTTGATCACGTAGGTTAAACTTTCAGGTGTCTGCTCCCCCAAGCAGATCGGTATCCTTAGAGCTGTCCGCCCGCCTGAAGAGTCCATTGCATGCGCGATCCTGCGGCCTATAAGCTTGACAAGCTGATCGTTACGGCCAAGCAACTTGGATCGTCCAGGCTATTTCTTGTGAAGATCATCGGCATGGGTGATCAATTCCAGACTTCCGTCGAGGCCAACAGTCCGATTGAAGCGGCAAAAGATGTCGTCGAGGAATTGACATTTGCAGCCCATCATCCTCATAAGTTTTTCAACCGGCGAAAGCTCGCCGCGCAGCAGTCTGGAGCTATGGGCCATGACTTCGATAAGATGATCGAAGTGGCGAACGAGGCAGTCGGGTATGCCGCTCTCATGAAAGAAAACCTGATCAGGGCGGTATTCGCCCTTGACGATGGCACATTCCGAAAGCTCGGGGGATAAAATGAGATTCTTTCCAGTCGTCAACCTGTCCCCGCGATTGGGCCAGGTAAAGGAGTTCCCGATCCTTCCGGATGCTGCGCTCGCGCGGATCTGCGGGGCCGTAGAGGAATACAACGAATGGAAGGACTGGGCGGACACTCCCACGGGCGATCGCCATATCCGCGATGCGATCGCCAACGTCCAGAGCATGATCAACACCGTTCGTCCTGATTTCCAGAAGGGTGCAGCTCAAGAGATCAGCAAGTACTGCCCTGATTCTGATGATCTGATCGGCCATCTCAATGTGTTCCAGGGAACGACACCCCCGGCGATTCCTCCAAGTCAAACGATGGTCGCAACGGGAGACACGTCTCGGACGTATCCGCCGCCTCCTCCCAATACGAATCCTCCGGTCGCCACTGGAGCTCCGGGCCCGGGCGCCGGCGCCTTCAAACCACAACCTCCCGTAGCGAGTACGGATTTCCCTTTTCATCGCCCATATGTTCCTCCCGGAGAACCAGGACCCAATGTAACAGGTGAACCAGTAACCACTGGGTTCACGGGATCCGAACCTGAACCCGAACCCGTTCCCCCTTCTCCAGCACAGCCGCCAATGACGCCGCCGCCGGTAGCGACCGAGGGCGCCGCTTGCTACTACGTCATCGGACAGGGCTATAGCTGGGGCGCACGGCCATCTGGAGGTGAGACTACCGGGTTGAATAAGAGGGACTGCGAAGCTATCCAGGCGAACTATAATTCAGTTCGTGGTCTTTCAGTTCAGAATCTGGAAACGCCCCCAGTCCAAGCCACGCAGTTCACGCAGGAGTCCAACCAGGTGGCTCAAGCGCCTACAGCTCCCAGTATGCAGCCTGCAATCGAAACGCGGCCGGATGTGGCCAGCACGATGTGTCCCCCAGGACAGTTCTGGGATGGTCGTAAGTGCCGAGGGTCAGTGGATACCAGCGCTGGTGGCATTTTCGGCCAAGCGATGAACCTCGGGCCTTCGGGAGCCAGTTTGCCGGCTGGAAACGTGGCATTCGGAGGAGAAGGCTTCTCGAGCGGCGGCGCTCCTGGGGAATTCTCCATGGTCGGAAGAGTTCGGCCTAATATGGGGAGACGTTCCTTCCCGGTCGTCAACCTGTAAGATTGATTTCCTCTCGGTTACCAGTACACTGGTAACCAAGGGAGGAGATCATGGAAGCCAGCCGCGAACTCGACGTTCAGATCGCTCGTGACGTGATGGGCCTTAGACCCTGCCATTTCATGATCGATGCCATGTTCTCGGCCTGGGCGACCGCCTGGCGCTGCAGATGCGCGACGACTCATCAATGCTATCCCGAGAACAAAGACGCGATCGAACATGCCCATTCTCCGCTCCGCAAGTATTCATCCCAGCTTGAGGCCGCATGGGAAGTGTTGGTCCAGGAAGGCTCTCGCTTCCTCTTCGTGCGGCGGCTTTCTTCCCGCGGCGGCGAGGACTTCCGTCTTTGCCGGGATTATCCTGTCTCAGAAACCTACTGGCTGGAGTACATGACGCCGGGAGGCCTACACCGAGGTCCGGATGCGAAGACGCCGGCGCTCGCGATCTGCCTTGCGGCGATCGATGCGACCAAGAGCGAGAAGCGTGGCGAGAAATAAATGAAGGGTCGAAGGATCCAGATCGAGGTCATCGACGGAAAGGCGCAGTTCCCTCTTCTGGAACAACCCGGGGACTATGCCGGGCCGGTAATGGGCTTCAGCGGTCCAGTTCCAGCCGTGTTCTTTCTGAAGCCGAATGCACGAGATCCCAATGCCCCGAAATGTGCTAGAGCCATTCAGCACGTAGTCTCGCCGCCCCACGTTTTCACCGAAGAGCCCGATGGGACTTTAACGATCACGGCATCGATTGGGGACATGCACGGATCCCAGAGCGACGGCTATCATTGCTACCTGACGAAAGGCGAATGGATCAAGTGCTGAAGTTGCCCGCCCTTGATTTCACCCGTAAACGCCGGATATAATTCACCCGTGCCTCAGGACAATGTACTCAATCCTTCCGAATTCAACGTCGTCTATACCGCACGGAATGAATGGCGGAAGTCGATCGTCCAGAATGGAGGCATCAGCACCCCTCTCGTCACCGAGCTCATCAATCGGATGTATGCCGTCTGTAAGATCCCGCCTCCCAAAGTCTATCGATTCGGATCTCCGCTTGCCTGCATCCTCGCCATTCCCTACCTCAGCGGGCTTCATGGCACCGGCTATTACGAATCCGCGATTCTCAAGATCCTGAAGGGCCCGCAGCTTCACAATCTCGGCGCCCGCTTCAATGGCCGGAATGCCTTTGCTCGACAGGGCGATGACCGCTGGGATCGTCTTGCGGACCTGCTCCAGGTGAGCTTGGAACTGCCGATTAAGGCTCAGGTCAACGATTCCTTCATCGAGAACTTCAAGAAGGATCTTCTCGAAGCGACGAAGGGGACGTGCAAGGCTGAGAAGATCGACATCCTGACCGATAAGTACCATCGTCTTACTGGCAGAGATGTTGTCCATGAAAACTCGCGGATGCAGTGGTGGACGGACATGGCTCGTACGGGACTCTATTGGTGGCCGTATCGCAACTTCGCGGTCGTCTCAGAATATCCTAAGATCTGGCATCGTGGGCAGCGCGACGTTCCTCATCATGACTCAGAGGCCGCGATCCAGTTCCCAGATGACTACAAGCTCTGGGTCTGGCAGGGTGTTCAGGTGACGGCCCAGATCATCGCCTTCCCCGAGACGATCACGGTCAGACAGGTCCGCGAGGAGTCCAACTCTGAGGTCCAGCGCATCATGATCTCACGCATGGGCGCCGGGAAGTACCTCAAGGAAACGAACTGCGAGCTCGTGGACATGGACAGCATGACGCTCCAGGGAAGCGCTCCTCGGGCGCTCATGCGGGACGACCTCGGGAATATGTGGCTTGTCGGGACGGACGGATCGACGGCCCGCGTATATACTATGGCCGTTCCTTCGGATGTCTCGACCTGCAAGGAAGCCCACGAAAGGATTTGCGGTTTCGGTGAGAATAGATTGATTGCGGAGGCATAGATGAAGCTGAGCCAGGTGACGAACGCGGTCGAAGCCCAGGAAATGATCCAGGAGAAGGCCAAGGAACTGGCCGTCCAGGACAAGCGCACGGTCCTGAAGATGGAAGTTGGTCAGGTCGTCCGCCAGGGCGACATCTACATCCACCGCGTTCCGAATGATCACGAGCGCGGACTGGAGCTCAAGACCCGCCAGCTCGCGCTGGGCGAGTCCATGGGCAGCCGGCATATCGCTGAAGCGCCGGCCAAGGTCTGCGAAGGGACCGAAGCCCCGGGCTGGGCACAGACGGAACTGCTCGGGCCCTGCATCGTCGCCGAGCTTCCGTTCACGGTCTCGCACCCGGAGCACGCGCACATCGACCTTCCGGCCGGAGTCTATCAGGTGACGCACCAGATGGATGCGCGGACGCGGAAGCGCGTGATCGACTAACTCCGGAGGAAGGCCTCCACGAATCCACCGAGATCGCCATCCAGCACCTTGCTGGTGGCCGACGTCTCATACTCCGTCCGATGGTCCTTGATAAGCTGATACGGCTCCAGGACATAGCTTCGGATCTGATGGCCGAAGGAGGCCTCGAGCTTCGGACGTCGCTCGATCTTGTTCTCCTCAGCCTGCCGCAGCTTGGAAGCCAGGATCTCCAGGGCGTTGACCTTGTTCTGGAGCTGGGAGCGATGGTTCTGGCACTTTGCCGTGATCCCGGTGGGCAAGTGCCGGATCCGGACGGCACTCGCCACTTTGTTCACGTTCTGACCGCCTGGACCGCCTGAACAGAAGGTCTCAATCTCCAGGTCCTTCTCGGCCAGTTCCACGTCCACTTCTGAATAGACTGGCATGACGTCGACGGCCGCGAAGCTCGTCTGCTTCTTGCCGTTGGCATCAAATCTGGAGACGTGCTGGACCCGGTGGACCCCACGTTCACCCCGGAGTTTCCCATAGGCATAGGGACCGATCACCTCGATCTCCGAATGATGGATGCCGGCCGTGGATCCTTCCAGCCGATCTGTGATGGATACCTGGAATCCTTCTCTTTCCAGGTACCGGAAATACATTCGCTCAAGCTGCTCAGCCCAATCCATCGCGTCGACGCCGCCGGCGCCCGACTGGATCGTGATGATCGCGTTCCGAAGATCGTCGTTGCCGTTGAAGAGCGCCTGAGTCTCGATCGCTTGAAGCCTTGCAGCGAGTTTCGGAAGGATCATGGCGATCTCTCCCAGGACCGGGGCGTCCACGACCGGATCCGCCAGTTCAAGCAGCTCGGCCTGGTCTTGAAGATCGGTCGTCAGGGTAGTTATGGGGTCGGAGATCTTACGGAGGTGTTTTTGTTCTTCGATCAGAGACCGAGCGGAGTCCGGACGGCTCCAGAAATCTGGAGCTCCCATCCGCCGCTCAATCTCCAGGATGCGTTCCGAGTGGACATGGATGCTAAAGCGACTCCTCGAGGGCTGCGAGCTTGGTGAGCATGGACCCGAGATTCCGCGCGAGTTCGTCCTTCATAAGGACCTCCTTTCGGTTTCAAGTATATCCCTGAGGTTCCAGAGGGCAAGGAACTTCTTGGGATTGGTCTCCTTCCGAGGCACTTCGATCATGTCAATCGGGTTGCCCAGGTCATAGGGAGTCTGCTGCAGGTCGATCGGCGCGAACTCGCCAGCCGTCATTCCCGTCCGGAAGATGTTTGGCCAGCCGGGAGCCGTGGTAGAGGCCAGGAAGCGACTGCCGTTCGTGATGAGGGATCTAAGCAGTGGAAGTACTTCGGAATCCGGCAGATGGATCAGGACGTCCTTGCAGAGCACTAGGTCGGCCTTTTTGGGTTCTATCGAGAGGATGTCGGCATGATGGAATCTGATTGACGGAGTGGCGTATTTCCTCGCAGCTTCCACCGCGGACCGGACGATATCGTACCCATCATATTCGATGCCGGAGAGATCGACCTCCTTCAGCCAGTGGAAGTCACCGCAACCCAGATCCACGATGGACTTGATGTTGAGGCTCCGGATCCAGACCGGAAGCTTCTGGATGATCTCCGCGCATGCTTCGATGGTTGAACCAGGTCCGCAAGGGGTCTCTTTGGATCCCCAAGCGTTCGACGAGACGATCCGGGAAAAGCGCTCTTCCAGGTTCATCGCCGGGATTGTACACGAAGTCGCTGCATGGGAAAAGCGCTTGAGTCCTAAGCATTTGAAGGTTAGACTATTGGCGTCGGCCCTCACCCCTCCCGGGGCCTTCCTCTGAAAGGAAGGTCTGTCTCTTCATGGCGAAGATCCCCGTCAAACGGATCTGGCTTCGCAGAGCCGAAGGTCCAACCAATGATCTTGGGGAAAGAACCGTCACATCCTTCAATGCCGCAGACAAGCAGCTCAAGACCTGGGCCCGGACGGCCCCCAAGGGTGAGAGAAGCGGGTATGACAAGACCGACTTCCAGGTTGAGTGGGAAGACGGCGAGACATATAAGGGCCGCTACGATCTGAAGTACGACGATACCCTAAAAAGCAACCTCCTCGGCTCGCAGATCCAGCACTACGCGGCTTTCCATGCTGGCATTTTCTGTCCAGAACACATGAGTCGAGAGCAATACCACGAATATCTTGAGCAGAGCGGCTTCGGAGAAGGCAGCGAGAAACGCGCTGAGGCTCTAGCCTTCCTTCAGAACTACGAGATGTGAGATGCCGAAGAAGAAAGACATTCAAGAACTCGTCGTCGTCTTCGAGAGCATGTACAAGTATTACAAGGGCTGGGTGTTCTCCTACGAGCATCCTGGCGTCTTCGTATATTTCCAGATGGGCGGTGATCTCGGCGTGTACTTCACCCCCGATTTCGATAAGAACGGTGTCGTCCCGATCCAAGTCACCAACAACGATGGGGAGACACTTAAGGTTGAGGATGTTTCTTACGAGCACCCCGAACACAACGGCGTTCCATACGAGCAGATCGAGGCCTACAGCCTCTTCAAGATCGTTCGACCACACCTGGAAAGATTAGGAGCATGGTGATGATCAACCTGAGACTGCAGCGCGCGGGACTGGGTCAAGCGGCTGCCGCGGCATCGAAAGTGGTGGAACTCACCGATGCTCAGTGGAGCCAGGTGACGGCTGCTCCGAAGGCGGTCGTCAAGTTCTACAGCCCGAACTGCCCGTATTCCCGGGCCTTCGCGCCGATCTATGAGGGTCTGGCCGCGCAATACCCGGACGTTCTGTTCGCCGCCATCAACGTCGACCAGAGCGTTCAGCAGGCCGGCGTGAACAAGATCCAGATGCTTCCGACCGTGATCTTCTTCGTGAACGGCGTGGCTAAGGGCAGGATCGACGGGGTACAGGAAGCATCAGACTTCCAGCAAGGGATGGCCACGGCATTCTCTGCCAGCACTCCGGCCGGCGCACCGGCTCCGGCGGCCGCCCCTGCAGTGGGGACGCCTCGCGCGGGAACCTTGGTGGAGACTGCGCCTACTTCTCCCCTCGCTTATGTCGCTGGCGGCGCCGCGGCGGTAGCAGCGCTTGGTACTGCGGCCTATTTCCTGTTCCGTGGAAAGTAAGAGGGCATCATGATCGATCTCAGAGGCGGAACATGGCTCGGCATGGTGCCGCTCGTCGACCGGCCATCTCTTGGTGCCGGGGCGCAGGATCTCAGCGACGCGGCCTTCAACCAGGTCCTATCGGCGCCGAAGGCGATCGTGGACTTCTGGAGTCCAGGCTGCCCGCACTGCATGCAGTTCAAGCCGATCTTCGAGGCTGTCGCCTCGCAATATCCGGACATCCTGTTCGCAGCAGTGAACGTGGACAACTATCAGCAGAACGCAGCGATCTACCAGATCAGCGGTCTGCCCACGGTCGTCTTCTACCAGAACGGGAAGGAAGTAGACCGGATGGTGGGCGGGGCGGGGAGCGCCGCAGAGTTCCAGGCTGAGATCGCCAAGGCATTCTCGGGTGGCGGTTCATCGCCTCAAGGCCTGACCCCTGCGGGCGTCTCGATTCCCGCTTCCAGCGCTCCCAGCACTCTTTCGACGGTCGTGGGCGCTACCGCCCTTGTCGGCGTCCTTGGCGCCGTGTCCTACTTCGGCTACCAACTGCTGAAGAAGTGAGGAGATGAGCATGTTCCAGAGAGGTCCGTGGCTCGGTCAGGTTCCCCTCGTCACCAATCTGTCCATGGGGGCAACGGCCATTGTGCCGCCTTACTATGGACAGTGGAGCGTGACGGGCGGAGCAAGCGGTCAGGTCGGTCCATTCGACACTCCCGAGGACGCCTTCCAGGCAGCCGTCAAGGCGGCCCGGGACGCGGGAGCTGCTCGGCTTCCGGATAACGGCTATGCCCGCGTGGTGGATTCGCAGGGAAACCCTGCAGGTCCGGCGACTTAAACGGAGGACGCAATGATTCCAAAAGGCCCCTGGCTCGGTCAGATCCCGCTGGTGCTCGGCCCTTCTTCCTGGGGCGCCGGCATGGTGGCGAATCCTGCGGCGATTCCAGCGACTCCTGTTCCTCCGTTCTTCGGACAGTGGGCGGTATTCGGAAAGGGACAAGGAAGGGTAGGACCTTTCGAGAATCAGATGGACGCCTTCTATGCCGCGATCGATGCCGCGACCTCGGCTGGAGCGAAGGCTCTTCCGACAGACGGCTTCGCACAAGTCTTTGATTCGATGGGCCGTATGGTAGGGCCTGTCACTTAACTTTTTGGGGGTTTTATGATTCCATTCCGACCTGTTCAGATCGCGCGTCGCCTGGGTCAGGCGGCTCCTCCTGTTCTTCCTCCAGCTCCGGCTGGAACTCCCTCCACGGTCCAGACGGTACCGGAAGCAGCACCGGCGAATCCCTTCCTGACGACGCTGAAGTGGGGCGTCATCGGCTTCGCGGCCGGCGCTGCCACGGGCTACCTGGTCGGCAAGGGTGCCGGCAGCAAGGCGGGCGGCGTCCTGGACAGCTTGATCGGCGGCGTCGGTGGCGTGGTCGCCACGGTGCTTCCGCGTCTTCTGGGACTCTCCTAAGCTTGCTTCAGCGTGAGCACCTTCAGGTTCGGCGAGATCAAGGTTGAAGTCCATCGGATGGGGCCCGACCCCCTTCATCCGCACAGCGACTTCTATTCAGTCAAGGTCTCGCATGACGACACCTGGATGGAAAGCATGCTGGAGATGCCCAAGGCCAATCGCACGGCAGGCAGCGACTTCGAAATAGCCTCCAATGTCGTATCCAACCTTTACGTCATTGCGTCAGAGCCCGAGGCTTGGGCTGGACAGATGCAATCGATCGGCAGGATGTCCCAGGAGGAGATCGATGCAACGATCTCGGTTGCAAACAATCTCCGACCGTACCTGAACGAAGCGATCCGTTCCACCAGAGGCAAATTCGATCTGTATAGTGAGCATTTCGAAGCCGGTGTTGGTCCGTACGATCCGAGCATGGGGATCGCAAGGAAGCTGGAACTCCCGGAGCACATCGGGAACAAAGAAGAGATCGCTCAGTTCTTCGCCTACCTATACCTCGTGGATCGAAGCAGTTTCCATCCCGACGAGGACTTCAAGACGTTCGTGGATCGGGAGGGGCGTCCAGCCTACACGCCGGAACAGGCTGAGATCCGGAACATCTTGATGCTTGAGGCGATCCAGGCGGCGGAAGCAGAAGACCTGGATATCTACGAGCTCGCTCTCTGGGTCGGCGCCGTGACGGGTGCCAACTTCGATCCCGAGAACGAGGAATCGGCTCCTAAATGGATCAAGGCCCTCTCCAAAGAATGGGTGTAGCCTATGGCCTTCCCCGAAGAGGCCGTCTGGAAAACCCATCATGGGATGAAGCCTTCGAGCGCCGAGGGTAGCCTGGTCCGAGCGGGTCGATTTGTTATCGGTCCCGATGACATCGTGGAATGGGAAGTCCGGCGATGGGGCGATAAATTCTACGCCGTAACCAACTATTTCACCTGGGCAGAAGCCTGGGATAACGCATGGATGAAACCATTCCGGAAAGAAAAGGAAGCGGTGGACTTCGCGAGAGCCCAAGCCGAAATAGGACGCCGGCTGATGCAGGAAAGCCATCAGCGTCATGGCGGCCGCGCGGATCCGCATGAAATCGCCGAGGTCGTCAATAAGAACCGCTATGAGCCTCCCCCACCGGGGATGAGTGGGCTTGGAGCCTCGCTAGGTAACAAGGACGAGCCGGTCAAACCCTTCAACAAGATCGGTCACATCAGCGACTGGGACGGAACTCTTCGAAGTTACAAAGCGCTGTACGCGATACAACGCTTCAACCCAAGGAATGCCGGAGACATCGCCAGGATCTGGATCGAGGAACGGAATTCTCCGGTTGATATGTATCAGGTGGAGTTCCCGATGTTCCTGGAGGTCCCGGAGCTCGAGGACTTCGTGCAAAGTAACTTCAGCAATGACGACCTCGAGGACAGATATTTCAATTACTACATCACGCATTGGGACCTGACGGATTCCGTACACGATATGTGGAAGCTGTCTCCCGTGCTCAAACTGAACTATCCTGGCCACACGCAGATGTTCAATGGAGTCAATATCGGCGCCGGCTGGCACGAGATCCTCGCGAGCGTCAGAAAGAGTCTGGATCGGTGATGAGAGAGATCGACCAGGCCCTGGAGCAATACATCTCCGGTTTCATAAAGCTCATGGAGCAGAATGTCCCCAAACGGCATCTGCACTATCAGTCCTACTTCGATCTGCTCCAGAAGGTGGGGCGCCTGGCTAATCCGGAGCCTTATACCAAGGCTGAGGAAAAAGAGCTTCTTGATATCTTCGGCGGCCTTTCGAAAACTCCTGAGATCAAACAGTGTTTTTACAACTCCCAGACCATCGCGCTTGACGGTAGTCTTGGATATGAAGAGGGCTACGTTTTGAACGCGAGGCTGCCGGTCCCCATCGAGCATGCCTGGAACACGTTGCCTTCAGGGAAGGCCGTCGACGTGACGATGCGGGATTTTGGCGAGAAGAACACCTGCAACCCTAAGAAACTCCTCGAACGAGCCAAGAAGAACCAGGATAACGCCTATATGGGAATGCGTTTCCCTGCAGAAGAAATTCGGAAGTCCTGGATGCGAAACGAGCGATCGCTGATGCTGATCGAAGATCGGGTGATCGTGAAGCGGATCTTCGAGAAGGGATATCCATCTTCCTGGCGATCGCCATCGCTCTCAGGCCCGCGGCCGGAAGAAGAATGGCTGAACGAACCGGAACGCGAGGGCTTTCCGGCAGATGAAACTCGCTCTCCATTCGAAGGAGATATTCCACCATGGGGGCAGCGGGGCTATCAGCCCGTCTTCCCCATGCGTGCAAAAGTCTTCTATATCACGGCTTATGTGGGATCCGGTCCCCATGACAAGATCTCCCGGACTCCGTCGCCGGCGAAAAGTCCGGTCATGGGAGCCGCGAGACCCGTCAAAGACGTTGGAGCCATGCCCGCCGGCGTCCAGTTCGGGTCCGAATACATGTACCATCCCTTCGCGGCTATTCCTGTGCGGAAGGAAGATCTTGCGGAGGCCGGCCCGGTTGTGGATTACCTGGCTTCCTTGATCGAGGAGCTTGGCGCGTTCGGCAAGATCCTGATGGAGCACAGCTTCCCCGATCAGAAGGCCACGGAAGTGCGACTTTCGAATGGCCGCTGGTTTCCTGTCGATATGACCGGGGTCCTCTACGGCGGCGTGACCTATCTCAACGCCTACAACGTCAACCGCTTCTATGGAGGCCCACACGAGGGCGGCTGGTGGTTTGACGCCGGTGATCCGATCGCCTCAGTCCCACTCCGCGATGAGGATCCAGCCGCGGCGATCGAATGGGGTGCCTACCTTCGAGACAAAGTCGGCTGGATCTCCCAGCATGATCGTTACTCCGTTCTTGGCCATGATGAATTCGAAATCCGGCCCGACGATTACTTCGCGCGGTCCTTCCCGGAAGAGACTCCGCGCTACGAATAGGGCGAAGCATGCAATTGGCTCGGGGTCTGAAGAAAATCGTGCAGATGTACGGCGAGCGCATCCTTGCCGCTACAGGCGGTTGGGTGGAATGGGATTCACCACTCGGCTGTGGCCACTACGGATGTGTCTGGGCGCTGGCCAATATTGACCCTGAATACAACAGTCCTGAGAATTCCTTCCGATATACCGGCCGCTTGCTGAAGATTTCCGTCGATCCAACAGAAGGCCCCGTCGTCGCCGCCATCATGAACACGGGTCTTGATAAGAAACTCGACGGCTTGGTTCGATGGGAGGGTGTCTGGCGCATTCCATCCTACATTGGCTCTGCTGCTGGACGCAGTACTGGATGGGTCATCATTCGCGAAGAAGTGCAACCCTTCAATCGCTTCCGATCGGGACATTTTTCCAGCAGCGGGGACATTTATCCATGGCTGCGGTACCTCGATAAGTACAACGCGTCGATTCGTAGAGTCCTGGATCTGAAGACTCTAGCTCTCCGGAATGAGGCCAATTCCGAGGCGAAAGAAGCTCTCAAAGCCTTGATGCGCTTCGAGGAAACTTACTACGTGTCCCAAGCTATCGATGCGCTGGCTCTCGAGGGAATCACCCTGGCTGACATCCATGAAGCAAACCTCGGCTGGAGAGTCAATCCTACCGAAGAGCAGCCTATCCTGGAGGCCCGCTGGACGGATAAATCAGAACGGCCGCCACTCTTGATCTATGATCCGGGCCATTCCCAGGCACCTGCAGTAGAGGTGCCTGATCTATGGTGAATGAAATCTTCTGGCACCTGACATCGGATCCCGGTTGGAAGCTGAAGCGGGATTATCACCCGATCTACGCTTATGGGGCCGGCACTCCCACATCCAGGCCTGGTATTTTCGTCACGGACCAGCCGATCTACTGGTGCCCGTGGATGGGTAAAGGCCCGGTCTACGCTGCGCGGATTTCGGTTCCAAAGGAAATCCTGCCTCGGCCTTCGGAGAGCCATCCGGAATATCTGATTACGGATCTCGATCAGATCAAAGTCCTCGAATTTCTTCCTCTTGCCGAGATCATCAAACGAGGAGAAGAGGAAAAAAGCCGTGGTATCCCTTGGTGGAACCAGCAATACGGCGGGTTCGGCAGCGTCGTGGATTGGTGGTTCTATTACGACCGAAACCAGGATCGGAAGTATCAACGCAAGGGGCTCGATGAGCTCAAGAAGAAATGGCTTAAAGAACATCCTGGCTTCAAGGATCCGGAAGAATACTACCGGAAACGCTCATGAGCGAAGAACGATTTGAAATCGACGGCGTCCATATTGTTTTCGACACCCTACGGGACGAACAGCCTTTGGGTGGTTTCGAGGCATGGGTTCCAGACACGAAGTCGGGTCTGGATGGGCTTTATGGAAGTGCTTCTACTCTGGCCGGCCACATGATCGAAGCGGGGCGGTTTACTGTTGCCGCCAAGTGCATTCTGAAGGATGGTCGCACCGCTGCATGGATCGAATGGCTCGAGGTCGATCCCGCCAGACGGAGAGCAGGTTTGGCAAGCCGTATCCTCAAGGGAACACTTGCCGCGATGCGCCGTAAGAAAATCGGACAGATCTGGCTGGCTGCTTCGCCGGAGAGGGCTGAGGATCGCGAGGCGTTGCTCCAGCTCTACCGCCGGCATGGCTTCGATCTCGTACCAGAACCGTGCCGTGACCGTCGGTACGATGGGACGATGAAGGACATCATGGCGGCTTCGCTCGAAGAATAACTTGTTCTCTGGAACCCTCTGGGATACAATTCTGGAGTCTTCCCTCCCCCGGGAAGGCGGCAAGGATGTAGGAAAAGTTTCCGCCCATTTCGGGGGCATTCCATGAAGACGCTCTTCTCCTTCGGCTTCCAGTCGCACGATCCCTTCACGCTCCGGCATCCCAGCCTGAGCGGGTCTGCGACTCTGGGCCGGCCGATTCCTGTAATGGGACAGGAAACCACGGAGTTTGAGCATCTCCGTGTTGCGGAAGCCGAGACGAACGCGGCGGTACGCGATCAACTGGCTGCGATCATCGCCCAGGGAACGCCCAAGGCGGCCCAGTGGAGAGCCTGGATTGCTGCGCAGTTCGCAAAGGATCCGACTCTGCTCTCGATCTTCAAGGAGCAGTACATCGTCGACAACATCCGCGGCTATCAGGACATCCTGAACACAGACCAGGCTTCCGTGGATATGGCGTCTCAGAAGATCGCGTCTCAGGATCCTCAGAACTGGTATTTCTCCGAAGACATGCAGATCCGCGTCGATGAATGGAACCGGGTCCTGGACATCCTCGTCGGTGCCATGAAGGAATACGGCGGCGTCAGGCCCGTCTCCACGGGGACTCCCGTGAAGATGGGTCCGATGTACAACCCGAAGACCGGCGCCGCGGTTCCGACCAGCATCGCTCCGGGAGCGACATTCAAGACGCCTCCTCCGACTTCGGGCATTCCCACGAACACGCTTCTGGTCGGCGGCGGGATCGCCGCGGCCGCGCTCGCGCTGATTCTGGCGTTGAAGGCCTAATCTTTATATTCAAGACGGAGATCTGATATGGTGATGGGACCTTGCGGACCGTGTGCTCCAGGAGCAACGCCATTCGGCGGCCCGGCCAGCGGCCTTTGGCCATCCGGCTCGGGCATAGGACCTGCGGCTGGGCCTGTGGGCCCGATCATCTCGCCAACACCTACTCCTACTCCTATTCCGATTCCGACTCCTATCGGTCCTGCCCCTGTAGAGCTCGGCCTGGCGGCCTTCTTCAAGATCCTCGCAGAAACGGCGATCACGAACGTTCCGACGTCCAACATCATCGGCAACGTCGGCCTCAGCCCGGCCGCTGCCTCGAACATTACCGGGTTCGCGCTCGTGCTGGACGGCTCCGGCCAGTTCGCGACATCCTCTCAGGTCGCGTCTCCCGGCAAGGTCTACGCGGCCGACTACGCGCCTCCGACGCCGGCCATGCTCACAGCCGCGGTCCTGGCGATGCAGACGGCATATACCGATGCTTCCCTCAGGCCCGCAGACTTCACGAACGTGAACGGCGGCAGTCTCGGAGGTCTTACGCTTTCGCCGGGCACCTACAAGTTCACGTCGAACGTCAATATCGCATCGGATCTCACTCTCGCCGGTGGTCCGAATGATACCTGGATCTTCCAGGTCGATGGGACCTTCGACATGACGGGTGGTGCGGACATCATCCTGACCGGCGGCGCTCAGAAGCAGAATGTCGTCTGGCAGGTCGCCGGCGCGACGACCATCGGACCGGGCTCGATCTTCCAGGGGACGCTGCTCGATCAGACGAGCATCGCGCTGCAGACGGGCGCCGAGGCTCACGGCAAGCTGTATGCCCAGAGCGCGGTGACGCTGGACAACAACTTCGTCGACGGCTAACGATGGCAAAAAGAAGCCTTGAATTCGGGATGCAGCCGCCCAAGGGCACCAAGGTGGCCTGGGGCGCGCGGGCTATCTTCAAGCCCATCTCCAAGAATCCCATGATCGACATCCTGTGGGATCGGCAGGATGCCTTCGGTGACAAGGAAGAGCGTGAAGATCTGGTGGAATGGGTCAGGAAATCCGGAATGCCCTGGCTGAATCAGGAAATGGAAGACAAAGCCAGCTACTCTATCAGCAGATCCCATGAAGTCTTCCGGCACGAGGATGGGGATTATGTCCTCGAGGCCAGTCCGAAGGGAAGTGCTGGGTATCTCTATATCGGAGCTTGGAAGGAGTAGATCATGTTTGGAATCTTCTCCGCGCCTCACATATCGATTGGCTGGTCCGGCGGCGGCGCCGGCGGCGGCCCTGATACCGGCGCCGGGATTCCTCCTGGCGGCTTCCCCGGCATCTACCCAGGTGCAGGCGTCTCCAACTCCGGCTGGGCCGGCCTCACGGAGTTCCAGCAAGAGCAGCTCAAGAAAGACTGCGTCAAGAAGGGCACGTGCGTCCTCGGGCCTCCCGCAAGCTTCCTGGGATCCAAGCCTAAGGGCTGGCGCTAAGGCCGCCGAGATGTGTTCACGATCGCCAAGCTCATAGACACAGATCCCGACCGCGCAACCTTCCTGACGACGAATCTGTTCGTATTCGACGAGGAGTCCAAGCGCCTTACGGTCATCATGGTTTTCGTTGATCGTAGAGAGATCCTTTGGGCGAAATTGCTTGGCTGTGGACCAGGGCCTAAAACCTTCCGGGAAGTATTCCAAGAGCTTCAAAGGGGAATGGAAGAAGCTCCGGATAATACACGGTTGATCTACAAAGAACATATCCGCGACATCAACGATGTCGAAGACTTCGCAATCGAGCATTTCAAAGAGTACGTCGAAGGGATTTCCATCATGGGGACCCATGAGGACATCGCGGAGATCCTGCACCGCTGCTTCAAGATCCCTGTCTGAGACAACTTGACTTTAGCGGTAGCCACGGTTTACCATAGCAGGGAATGGCCCCCGAGAACACCTGCTATGTTGTCATCCGCGGCGCAAAGCCCGGGCTGACCAAAGAGATGCCCATCCTGGTCGACGGTGGGCCCCTCTGCATCGCTGGCCTCTGGAACTGGCGGGATTGCGTTACGGTCGCCGGCCTCTACTTCATCTACCACAAGGTCAGCGGCTTTCCGTTCGGTCCGTATTATGCTTCCATTCCCTTGGCCGAGAAGGCCATGAAGAAAGCTCTCAAGGATATTCCGAAGGACATCTGGAGCCATGATGCCCAGTGGTATGGAGATCAGCAATGGCTCGGGAAGTATATCGAGGAACATCTCGGCAAGCCTATGGATCTCGTCGGCGGCGAATGGGAGAAGGAGGGGAAATAGGCCATGTGCCAAGCCTATGAATCTCTAAGCCGCGTCTATTCCTGGTTCGAGGCGAGAACCTGCAAGTGCGGCCATTATCACAGCCAGCATGGGCCGAAACGAACCCAGGAAACCGCGTCCCAACCAGCGTTCATCGGAGCGAATTGTCCGAACTGGATCCCATATTCCGACTTCAAAGTGTGTCCGTGTCGGAAATGTGAGTGCCCAAACTGTGAGCTCAAGAAGTACGGTCTGAAGTCTATTCACGATTCTTAGGAAAGATCACATGAAGCATCTGAAACGGTTCTGGGCGAAGGCGATCATCCTGGCGGTCGTCGAAATCGACGCGCAGACGATGGATGCAGACGATCGCCTGTACTGGCATGAAGTCTTCAAAGGCGCGACGAGTTGAGCACAGCAAAATGCACGTTTTGCGGAGGTACTGGCGAACGCCTTCACTGGATCAAGAAGGATGAATCGATCAAGCGCCCATGTCCCTATTGCAAATGCTTCAGCGAGGGTGCTCCGTGCCCGTATGCAGAATCTCATGGACCAGAAGAGCCTGTCGTCATCGGGACGACGGTCCGCGGTCAAGAGAAGGGTCCTGATGGGAAGCTGCGGACGATGGATAAGAGCAGCGATCGGATCATCCGATACGCGGATTGGGAGTTTCGCTGCGTGATCTGTTTTCCGAGATGAGTTATGACGCGCGAGGAATTGAACGCGCCTTGCGGGGAATGTGGGCATACCCGGGAGAGCCACGACTATAGCGGATGCTTATGCTGGATCGAAGCCGATGCCAGTCGGAAGTGTCCTTGCATGGTATGGAGACCGGAATCATGACCGAAGAACGACCGGAATACGTGAAGTGCGCGAAGAAGGAGCGTTGGGAAACGCTTTGCGGTCGTCGTCCGGATGCCTTTGAATGGCTCTTCGAGAACATGGAACACGCCTTGGCGAACGAGGCCAATGGTGGCTACCTGATGCTGTGCAACGATTGCCGGAAAGCCAGCGAAGGCCAGAAGAAGATCGAAGTGCAGTGTTTCAATTGCAACCGTGCCATGACGGTCTCAAAAGCAGACGGGCAAGAATATGGTGACAAGAAGTGGCTTTGCGCCGGCTGCGCCCTTGGGGACGAAGGGGACAATGGATGAGCTATATGACGAGAGCGGAAAGAATCAGGCAAGACATCTTCAGGCTTCGAACGCTGGCAGATGCCGCCATGGAACTGGCCCACGCCAACGACTTCCACGCGGCTGATAGGTTGCTGCGCGAATCGAAGGAGCATCTTGTTGAGGCGATCCAGTTGTGGGCCGACGTGGTAGACGAAAAGGGGACCCTCGAAGAGAGAGTCTAGAACATGACATCTGAGCTAGACAGCCTCCAGCGAATCATGAACTACCTAAAGGGCGGGGGCATCGTGCACTTCGCAGCTACCAAGGAAGATCCGATTGCCTGCAGTCTTCCGGCTGCCGAGTGGGCCTCGGACGACTGGATCTACGTGAATTGTCCCGAGTGCCAAGAGGCCGCAAAAAGCGAAAGCAATTCCAGCGAAAGGAAAGCATGACTCCAGAACAGATCAAGGAACTCGAAGAGTACATGAGGCAGAAGGCTGAGGCCAGGCGCATAAAGTATCCGGTGGAGGTCACGGGCATCGACTTCGACGTGAAGATCGGCGTCTCGAACAAGTCCTTTTTCGGGTCTCTGGGATCTGAAAAGGGTCCAGGCACCTTCGTCTCGATTCGCTCCTGCAAGAAGGAGCATGGCGACAAGACCCGCCTGGGCCTTCTGATCGGCTACGTGCCGATCCACACGAGCGTCGAGTACTCGAAAGAGAAGCGCCTGAAGTTCATCGTCAGCGGAGACAATCCTGCGATCTTCGTCTTCGATCTCAACGAGGTCGTCCTGGGATGCGAGAGCTTCTGGGGCGCGATCGAGAGCGAGAAGCAGCTCCGGGAGATCACGAACGACGACATCCAGAACGTCTGGTACATCAAGGCCCTCAAGCAGCTCAGCGAGAAGAAGAAAGAATATCCTGATCCTCTGGGGATGACCTTGGGGAACATGGAGACCCAGGAGGAGTTCTGGATCTGCCAGCACTGCCACAACGGTCACCACGAGGAATGCACGGGCATGGCCTATGACGTCGACGTGGAGGAGTCGTCGGCCTGCGAGTGTGAAGTGAAGAAGGGACACCCGAAGAGGAAGTGAGCATGGCTACCAAGGCTGATCTGGAAGAAAAGATCGCGATCATCGACCAGGCGCCGGCCTGTCCCAAGCATGGCCGGGACGCGCTCAAGATCTGCATGGAGCCTGGTTGCAATGATGTCCACTGCGGAGGATGCCACGGCGGCTCCTGCCAGTGCTGGAACGACGAATAGACGAGGCTTTTATGATGGGGATGGCTCCGGACGACAAAGGCAATGCGGAACGCGCGAGACGCGCCGCCAATGAATGGCAGCACGTCGCTGAGGTCTGGGAGGCCCGTTTCAACACAGCCGTCGAGCGTATCCAGACGCTGGAACAGATCATCCTGAAGCTCAAGGCCTGCTACAACTGGGATCGCGACGAATACCATTCGAACATGGAATTGGTCCAGGAAGTTGAAAAGGCGATGATGGGAGTCCGAAAGCGCGAAGCATAGACGTGAAGTAGTAACGGGGAAGGAGATAGGGAATGGAAGTCCTTAGATGGATGGGCGAGAACTGGTTCATTACCCTGGTACTTGCCGGTATCGCCAGTGAGACGGTCATTCGAGTCTTCAATGCCGGCAAAGTGAAGGCCATGAAATGTCCAAAGTGCGGGTATCGGAAGGTCGAAGTCGACATTGAGGACGAGGACTGATATGGCCGATCGCTTCTTCGAGATCGCGAAGACTTTTGCGGATGCTCTCCGCGGCATTCGGCATTTCCAGGTGTCCGATACTGCCAGCGTTACCTACAGCCTCGGCATCACCGGCGACAAGCTCGCCCTGGCGAAGAAGGCTCTCGCGGAGTTCGAAGACATCGTTTGCATGTGCGGACACCAGGGCCCTGATCGCCAGGGCGAACATATCGGCTCTGAGATCCCGGCGCCCAGTAAGCGCCTCGCCTGCACCCATCCAGGCTGCAACTGCAAGGGCTTCGGCAATCTGAAGGCCTCAGTCGACTTCATCATGGATACGCGATTAGGTGGTCCATGAAGTGCAATATCTGTGGGCATCAGGAAGGCCTGCTGGGATTCTACTTCACCTGGTATCCCGGCTGTCCGGGCCCGGAACCTGCGGAGCATCCCGTGTTCAAGTGCCCTGAGTGCGGATCGAAGGATCTAGAGGAGATCCATGGCTAAACGCTTTAAGAAGAAGTGCAAGTGCCATGGCAAAGTGGCTTTGGTCGATAAAGTCCCCTGGAAGCAACTTCAGAAGAATGAGGGCGAGATGTATTGCCTGAGCGCGATACTCGAGTCAAAACAGATCTATTCCCCTTATATTCCTCTTCTTGAAGTCGAAACGATCAAAGCGAGGTCAAGATGACGAAGAAATTCCTGAAGCTGATCCCGACCGCCATGGGATTCCCAAGCGAAGGCATCTGCGAAGGGTGCGGCAAGAAGAAAGATCGCTGCAGCTATTTCTTCAACCGCGAGGCCTGCTGCAAGAAGGCGAAGGGCGACGACTTCCACGACATCTGCCAGGATTGTGCGGTAGCAGCCGGCAAGGGCACGACATGGTTTTATGTGGGCGGCGGCAGCATTGCGGTGGCACAATCATGAACTGTCCAACCTGCGGGATCCTGTACGACGATGCGATTCCCCATCCGCCTTCTGCCTGCCTTGCGCATGCCGGCGCCGAGCTCGCCAAGGCCAAGCAAGCGCTCGACGGCGCCCTCGAACAGATCGCCATCATGCTTCGGGAACGCGAGGTCATCTTCACGCCACGGGAACTCAATTGGGTGATCGATTCCTTGGGAAGAAACTTCTCGAGGCTATCGGCGCTGAAGGAGCAAAAGCTTTCGGCGGCCGACAAGGAAAAGCTCTCCAGGGAGATGGAGGAGCTTCGAGTACTTCACCTTCGACTTGTGAAATGGAAGAGGACGGTATAAGGCTACCCGCGGCGTATTAAGGCTGACGTAAGAGATCAGAACCTCTTGAAGTCTGAGGGATAGACGGTATGATTAATCCGTTGGCCCACCATCCACTCCCCCTGGATGGCCACGAAGTTCGAAGGACCAGTTTCCGCCCATCGCGATCTAAGGGGGTTATTCTCGTGGAACTGATCCTCCTCGGTCTGGCCGGCCTCGGTGGCCTGGCCCTTCTCCTGCAATCCAAGCCATTGCCATCTCAGGAAGATGCCGAGAAGGCGTTCAAGGTCCTGGACAAGGATCCCATGGATCCTGACGCGAATACGACCTTCGGCAAGTGGAAGGCTTTCGTCCAGGGCGACTACGAAGGGGCGATGCCCTACCTCGTCCACTCCAAGGACGTGACTCTCAAGACGCTTGCGGAACATGAACTGGATGACGCTGCTCTCGCGCTATCTTCGGCGAAAGTAGCGATGGGCGACGAATGGGTTGCTGCCGCCAAGAAACTCCCGGCTCTGTCGCGGATCTTCTACGATCGGGCCGCTCAGTGGTATATCAAGGCGTGGCCAGGCCTTGAGGGTCAGAACAAGGAGAAGCTTCGACTCCAGGGTCGCAAACTCGCTCTGTCTCGGCCGGTTGGTCCTGCCCGGAAGGGAGTGCCGGCGGACTGGCAGCAGGATGTAGGTGTCGCTGGTCGGCCTCCGGTTCTCGACGGCAACGTCTCGCGCACGGGATCCTATTCGATCAAGATCCCGCCCGCGGATGAGAAGGTTCAGAACTCGGTCAGTGCCCTCGTCAGCAATCTGATCCCCATCAGCGGCAAGGAATACGAACTGGCCGCTTATATCCTGGCAGACGGCACGGAAAACGCCGGAGACAGGATGGCATTGAGATTCTTCGATGCGACGGGTGCGATGATAGGAACTCCCGCATCGACCTTCTATCCTCTCGACCTTCCTTTCTGGAATCGCGTGGCCCTCAAGGGGAAGGTTCCGGAGACTGCCGTGCGAGCTCAGGTGGTCATCGTGCTCGCATCCAAGAAGGGCACGATGTGGGTGGACGACGTGTCCCTCAAGATCGACGGCAAGGATGTTCTCAAGAACGGGTCGTTCGAAGATAAATAGAAAACTCGAGGACTAAAATGATCAAGTTCAAGCCTCCCGCCTTGAAGCCTCAGCAGCTCGGAGCGACTCTCGCTCCTGCTCCTGTTCTTCCTCCGGGCCCGGATCCTCTTTACACGGGATACACGGGTATTCCCGGGGTCCTGGAAACCCTGGCCGTCGTTGCTGCGACAGGTTCCGCAGCGTGGCTGGGCATTACCACGGCTCTCGACAAGAGCGAGAGTCAGACGAAGAAGATCGCGGGCTGGGTCGGCGGCGTAGGTGCAGCTCTCGCGGGCCTGCTCTACCTCGGCGGCAAGACCGGCCTCAACCAGATGGCCTATCTTCCGGCCGTTCGCGTGACGCCCGACTAACGGAGAACGAGGAATGGGTCCTTATCCGATCATTCGTCTCGGTCAGACGGTTCAGCCGATCTCTCAACCGCTGCAGACTTCTGGGCCATCTTCCTTCCTGACCAACCCCAAGGGCGCGATCGACGCGCAGATCGCATCGATTGAAAACACCTTCGCCGAGAAGATGAAGGATCAGAATTTCAAGTCGATGCTGATCGGCGGCGGCATCGGCTTCCTGGTCGGGCTCATCGCCTTCCCGATCGGGCAGAGCCTGATGGGATACACCGCAGTCAAGACGTCGAACATGCCTCCTCAGGATTACGCCTACTAACGGAGATCCTATGCGTGTCGTGAACGTCGATTACAGCCGGAACGGCCATCAGCCCAAGAGGATGGGCCAGTACGGGCCGTATCAGACGACCTTTACGGTCCCTCGAGAGGCCGCCTTCCGGATCATCGATGAGAACGGCTTTTATAACGTGAATGCCGGGAAGAAGTTCCCCTACACGATCACCAATATCGTCACGGCAGACGGCATTCCTCTGGGCCTCGCTCCAATCCAGAGCACGGCGCTTTCCGGAGAGGACTCCGTCGTCCGGGTGCAGATCCCGATCACGCAGGGCCAAGGGCAACTGAGCATCGGCGATCAGCCGGTGGACGCCGTTCTCAGCCTGTACGGGATTAACGGCAATATCCAGTATCCGATCTTCGAGAATCGGAAGATCCGCTTCACCGTGACGCCGGCAAGCGCTTTCCCTCTCAACCTGCAGGCCATCTACGAAAAATACGACGCGGACAAGTACGCGGCCGAAACCGCCGCCCAGGACGAGATCATGGCGCAGAAGTACTCCCAGATGATCGCAAGTGAGGCCCAGGCCAAGGCGGCCGCGGACAAGGCCAAGGCTGCTGCCGATGCCGCAGCCGCGAAGAAGCAGGCGGCTGATGATGCGATCGCGGCCGCGACCAATGAACAGGCCTCCAGGAACAAGATGATCTGGACGGTTGGAGGAATTGCGGCCCTGGGCTTGCTGAGCTATCTCGCCTTCGTAGACTAGGGGCGCCGTGTTCGAGTACTGCAGTTCCCGGCATACCGATCCGAATTATCTCTACTCCGGAACCACCGATTGCGGGATTCTGGATCTGAAGACCAGGGTCCTGCTGCTTTACTCCCTCGTGAACATGGGCGGCCAATGGAAGCAGCTCCATGTCGTCGCTCCCCTTAATTTTGAGGACTTTGTCAGGGCTAATATTTTCAAGGGAGAGACCCTAAAGGAGATCTTCCAGACCGCTAAAAAAGAGAAGGACTTGAAGCTTAAAGTGAAATGTGTGAGGTCAGAAAGCGAAGAACTTCTCAAGCTGATCAGACATGATGCGGCGGAACTCACGCCGGCTGATCTGGCGGCGCTGGAGACGATCATCGCCGAGGTCTTCGCCTAAGGGAGGTCGGCGTGTTCTCGTATTGCAAGGTTGTCCATCGCGAGCCTAAGTCTCCCTGGTATGGGTCGGAGGACGTCAGCGTCCTGAACGCCGGCGGAGACAAGATTCTCTTCTATTCGATGCTCTGGCGGGATGGTCAGCCTCAAGGTCTTCGGTTCGTCGGCCCCCAACCGGCAGCCAGGCTATTCTCGGATCTGCCACTCAACACGGATGGCTTGAAGGCAATGATCAAGCGCCTGGACATCGTGGTTGGAATCCCCGAGTGCATGGACGAGCTCGACCAGGACGACATCCGCACCATCGTTCTCCGCGACGTCGCGAATGCTCCCATCCCCCAGAAACGTGACTTCCTGGAGCGGGGCTTTGAGCCCTTTCTCTTTCCATGAAGATCGCCGGCTGGCATGGCGGCCCAAGAAATCTGGTCGGGCCTCTTAGAGGTACCTGTTCCTCCGAAGGATGCGGCGTCTATCTTGCCGACACAAAAGCCTTCGCCGCCCACTTCGGATATCCCCATCGCGTGATAGCGTCGATCAGGAATCCACTGGTCGTTGACGGAGAGAACATGCCGGCGCTCGAGGGGAACCTGCATCTTGGATTCTTCAGGGATAGTGCGCCGGATACCACCTGGATGCGAGCGAACTACTATGCCTCTGAGAAGGCCGAGCTCCTGGATGTGGATCCGGACCGCGATCGCCAGCTTTATTTCGAACGTCTCTTTAGCCGGTTCGGGCCCGCACTCAATGCTTATCTACGCAAACGCGGCTATGATTCCATCTTGTTCAAGCTGCAGGTCGATCGCCTGCCGGAGCGCTTCAGCCAGGATCCCAAACTCGCCGGGAAAGAAGTCCAGTGGTGGGTTGTGTTCGATTCGGCAAAAGTGCAGCTTGACTAGCGCGACGCGATGATGCTCACGGTCGTCGGGACGTGGTAGTCCGCCGGCATGTCTGGGCCCGGTTTCAGAACCTCAATGGACTTGAAACCTCCGTCCTGCAGGAGCAAGATCAGCGCGGTGGCGGTGGGAACAGTCCTCAGATCGGAAGATAGATTCGACCGGATCGTGGTAGGCTCACCCTTCGTCCGGGCCCGGAGATGGAAACAGGGTTTGTCATCGACGGCCACTTCCCCATCGATGACGAGGATCTCCTTGGTGATCTTCATCGCCTTGCGAAGGACGTGAATCGGATCTGTCAGATGGTAGTGCACTCCCAGCATGAGCGTGACATCGGGATCCGCGCCAGTCCACCCATCCTCGTCCTCGAGGTGCGCTTTCATAAAGACGCAGTTATTGATCCCCAAGGTGTAGGCGGCCGCCTCCGCTTCCTGGATGAAGGCCTCTGAGGAATCCAGGCCCAGGACATGCGCTGCTCCGGATCTCGCAGCTTCCATGCTCCAATAACCTTGGCAGCAGCCGAGATCAAGAACCTTCTTTCCGGCGAGAGATCCTCCGAAATGGTTGAGGAGCGGCTGGAAGAAGTGAGCCTTGCGCTTCTCGACACGATCCGCCCAGCCAGGCCGCGTGGGGACCGTTTCTCCCCACGGGAATTCGAAGCGGTAGTGCCAGTAGAGAGCCTTCTCGAGGATCTTGCGGGCTTCGTCCGGGCTCATATCCTTGTCGGAGTGACCTTCACCGTAAACTTGGGTTTCTCCGGCTCGGGCTTGGGAGGGCTTTCTGGTACCAGTTTGGCGGTTGAATCAGCGTACCAGATGCTCGACCGGTGATTGACGGCATAGGATTCCGCGGGCGGATTCGTAATCAGCATGGGCTTCTTGGGGAAGGCCTTATATTCCTCGTGGGTATAAGGGATGAAGGTCTTCCGGTCGAAGACGCGCACGCCGGGTTCTCCCATGACATGCTTCGTGAAAAAGGGAGGTCCCATCGCGTTCCAGGGTTCCGGCTTGAAATTCTTTCGGCAATCCCAGACGATCTTCTGCAGGAGTTTATGGCCTTTGGTGACTCCGATGACCGCATTGCTGTAGACCTTCAGGTCCTCGCGCTGCCAGCAGACGAAGAAATCGACGCCGTTCACCAACATGTCGATGTTCTTAAGGCATTCCATGTCGGTATCGAGATAGACGCCGCCTTCCCGGTAGAGGATCTCGTAGCGGGCGATGTCCGAGCGCTGGGCCAAGCTCGTGCATTTCGGGAAGATATCCCGGTTGTTCAGCTTGCTGCATTCCTTTTCCGTCCAGAGCTTCATCGTCCAGGTCGGATGCAGCTTCATCCAGGACTCGCCCCATTTCGAGAAGTGGAAGGGCATGGGCTTACCGCCCAGCCAGATTCGATGGAAGATTTTCGGGATCATCTATGCGAGGCCTCCAGAAGCTGGGCGACGACGGGCAGGAAATGAAAGGAATGGGTGATCTCGGATTCAACCTTCCCCTCGGCCTTGAGAGCGGCCGCGCGGCGTTCGTAGCGGAGCAGCCGGCCCGGATCCGGCCAGCGCAGGGGTGAAGAGGCGGGAAAGATCGTTTCGGTTTTCAGTGCTGCAGGAGATGACAGCAACAATGGTCCGAGGGTTTCCCTCAGGATGCTGTAGGTCTCGCGCAGCGCGGATGTTTTTAGCTCGGTCTCCTCGGCCGAGAGGGCGAATTCCTGCCGGGGCTGGCCATCCGGAACGGTCTGGACGCCATAGCTCTCCTTCCCTTGGGGCTTCTGGTAGAGAAGCGGTACCTCGTAAGTCCCCGCCCAGGGCGCGTCGTCCGCGCTGCCGACGATCGCCAAGGTAAGATCGTGGACGGGGTTATAGAACTCGACGGCGTCGCAGAGGATCTGCTCGGGCTTCGTATTCTTGAGCAGATTCCGAACCTGATGGGCGATGTGGTGGAAGTAGTCGCTGTTCACATGGAGAAGCCCGTCGTAGAAGGCCTGCTCCGGATGCGAAAGGAAGATCGCGTTGTCCAGGAGGCCGATCGACCGGAGGCCCTTTCTGGTTTCGTCTTCCCTGGCCTTGCCGCCGCCGTCGGTCAGGAAGATGATGAAGGGCCGCACTTTTTTGAGGAGCGCGAGGATTGCGATCTCGTGATTGGGATGGCTGAAGACCACCACGGTCTTCTGTTTAAGGTCGAAGGACATTTTAGGTTCCGCCCGTATCTCCTGAATGAAGATACGCGGTTTACCTGAAAAAGTCCAGCTATGAGCAGCAGAACTCCGTCGTCGGAGGGAGCACGCCGGACGTCACGAAGACGCTGGTGACGCTGGCGGAATCCGGGAAGACGTTCCCCGAACCCATGAAGATAGCTGCCACATCCCCCGGCATGGTGCCGAAGTTGATGCCGCCGATGAGCAGGAACGTCAAGGGAACGACCACACCATCCAGGTAAAGCGTCGGAACTCCCCCGGCGCTGACCGTCAGATGGACCTCGTGCGTTCCATTGTTGGGAGTCCAGGAGCCGCTGTAGACGGAGGCCCCGACGCTCGGCCCGATCGACAGGAACAGCGTTCCGTTGTCGACCATGCGAAGGTCGAATCCATAGGTGGCGCCGGTGCCCACCAGGAAGAACTGATAGAACGAGAAGCCTCCGCCGGTCGGTGCAGGATATTCCGTGAAGGTCGCCTGATACGTGATGTTGTTGACGCTGGGGAAACTGATCGGCTTGGTGGCGGCCGGGACGTCGTTGTTCGCCGCGGAATCCATGTGCATGACGCCCGGAGTAAAAGAGACGGAGCCTCCCTTGCCGCCGAAAGCATTGCTGAAGGTCCACCCGCAGACGGGACCTGGAGTCACCGCGTTGATGGGCCCTCCGGTGCAAGGGAAACAGTCGGCCAGGATCGAGGCCGTTACGCAGGAAGGGGTCGGAGGAGGCGTTGGAGTGGGAGTCGGCGCCGGCGGAGTGGGGTTATTGGAAGCCCACAGGCCGCTCGCGGGGCCCGACGTCGGAGACGAGAGGGGAGTTCCCATCCTGGCGATCGGTGCGACGAAGGCGACGACCTGTTTGGGGATCGGGCCCTTGAAGCATTGAAGGGAAGGCATGCCGCGCGGAGTGGTCGGCTTTGTGACGATGCAGTTGGGCCGACGAGGCGGCGGCGGTGGCGGGTTCCCCGGCTTGTTCATAAATTCCTCCGACCTTCTGAGTATAACCGTTGGGCGGGAGGAAGAAAACGTTACTTTCTTTTGTCGACGAAGCCGAGCAGCCTGGTCGGGATTGAATGGAAACCGCACTGTTCGACACCATTCGAGCGCCAGGTATGGAGGACGCTGGGTGAGATATTGCCGTCTGGGTCGATCTTGTGACCTTGAGGCTCGGTCTCTCCACGTTTGCGGTAGAGCGTCATAAGCTGCGTGCAGTCAGGGCAGCGTGCGTAGAGCATGAGGCAATAGCTGTCGTCGAGATCGGCGAATTCCCCGCTGCGGTCGATCCAGGCCCATTCGCCGGGTTTCATCTGCTCGATCTGGGCATCAGGAAGGAAGCCATCCCTGGCGGCCGCGGATAGCTTGAACTCGTAATATCCTTGGGTCGGCATTTCAGGCCTTCAGCTTGATCGGGACCAGCAATCTGACAATGTGGTAGTCGTGCATCAAGGCCAGATGCAGGATCGCCTTCTTCCACTCTGCGTCCTTTTCATGCTTCGATGCGTCCGGAGCGGCATCGTAGATCACTTCCTTGCAGAGAATGCAGGTGATGCGCCGGCAGAATTGGCCGATACGTTCCGTCTGGAGATCGTGGTCGGCGTTGAAGGGGCGGTGAAGAGGCATCACCTTTACGATATCTCGTTTATCCGGAAAGTCCAGAGCCGCCTACTCTTGGATTTTCAACATCTTCCGGAGCTCGGGCGTGAGCGGGAGGATGTTCCGGTAGATGATCTCGCCGCTGGGGATGATCAGGAACTCACGGAGATGGCGCTTGGTGATGATCATGAGCACCCAGACGCCGGTGCGGCGATATTCCTTCTGGAAGGCCTCATCCTCTTCGGGCAGCGGCGTATACTGGGCCCAGAAGTTCGGCGCCGTGTGGGCGGCCTTCTCGTCGCCGGAAAAGATCAGGGTCGTATTGCGCTCATCGACCGAGAGCGTGTAGGTCCCGTTCTTGACGTCCAGATTGATCTTCTTCAAAGGATCGAAGGTCTGAGCGATGATCGTTTCCATGTCCTGCGGAGAGGGGTGATAGTCCACGAGGAACACGGGAAGGGTTTCCGTGCGGGCGCTGTTGGGTCCCCTCATCCGGGTGGTCAAGGTGCCCACCAGAATGTGAGTATCCTCTCCCTCGGTCATGTTCTTGTAGAAGGGATCGTCGGTCAGGCCCATTCAGTTCCCCTTAGCACACCCGACATTGGAAAGCTTCTCACTGACGTTGTCCAGACTCTTCTTGGTGGTTTGGATCATCGCTTTGAGTTGATGGACATTCTCCTTCACCTTGGTGCGCTCAGAAATGCGCTTGGAGACCCAAGAGCTGAAGGCAAGTTGTTTCCGCTCGAGCGTGATTCCCTCGAACTGGCACCAGACTTCGCCGCTGTCCCCCAAGCTGATCGTCGGGAACTTGGTTCCGTCCTTGAGGGTCATCTCGCCGATGGTAAAGTCCGGCTGCTGCAGCGCCCCGACTTCCACGATCACGCGCTCCAGCTCCTGAAGGCGTTTTTCATAGGTGGAGAGCTCGGCAGCGAGGCGCTTACGCCGGCTGGCCTGCCGTTCGGCTCCCTGGATGAGCCTGAAGTCGAGGGAGTAGGACTTCGCGCAGCTTCCGCCGACCACGGCTTCCTGTCCGTCTTCGAGCAGCACGGTCCAGTGGATCTCATGATCCCGGCCGCACCGGCTGCAGGTGTTCGGATTCCCGGATCCGGGGATGGGGACGAAGGAATCGCCCTGCTCCTCGTACTCGCGGGTGTCCACGACGGAGATGATCTTGACGATCTTCATCGGCCTACCCGACCTGACAGATCTTCTTGCAGAATCCGCAGTGGTAGTGGTGCTTGCGGCAGTCTCCGCACTCCCCGTCATCATGGAAGATGACGTCGTCGGAGGACTTCCCGCAACGGCACCAGAGATCGGCCTCGCGCTGGAGGGCTTTCTGGGTTGCCGGGCTGATGACGGCCGCGCCCTTGCAGATCACGCAGGTGATCTTCAGGGACATCCTCTCGACCGGTTTCCCGGGCGAGATCGTCGACGTCTCGATGGTCTGGATGCCGGAGCCCTTGCACGTCGGGCACTGGAGCATCTTCGGGGGCTTGGGACCCGTGTGAATCTTCATACCGCCTCTCCTTCCTATCGAATGGTCTAAGTATATGCTTGAGTATATACTGATGTCAATAGGAAAGTGGAGTGAAGAAATGCGATTTAAGCTTCGAAGTGCCAGAGGTCCTGGAGCTTCATCGCCACGAAGGCCACCAGGCGGTCGCGGTTCTGGTACTCGTTCATCCGGGCGCCGTCGGGGATCTTCCCGGTCCAGTCCTTGCCGAAGATGCGCTCCACCAGAGCCTCGGTTACTTTCCCCGTCGCGCCCAGGTTCCCGGCGATCGCCCGGACCTCCTTCTCGCTGATCGGAAGGCGGGACTTGGGCTTTCCGGCGACCAGGTGTTCGATGTGCTGCTCGATCCCGTCGAGGAGGACGTCGCGATCCAGGTTCCGGATCTCCTTCATGCACGCCTCGCAATACGGGATCGAGGCGGTCTCGGAGCTCGGGCCGATCTTGAGCGTGACATTGACCGACGAGATGTCGATTCGAGGCATCGGCTTTTTGCAGGCGAAGCATTCGGACATGAGGGCTCTCCTTCCTTTCGTTCCCGAGAAGTATTACAATTCCAGCGTGAAGACGTCCATGGGTGTCGCCGAGATGCCGGTCGGCCTGACTGAGAAGGCGATCCGCCTGGATCTGGCGATGCGCGCGGGGTTCCGGGAGTTCATCACGGAGGGGAACCTCGAGGAAATCATGGTCGAAAAGGGGGCTCTCGAGGCGGTCAAGAGGCATTTCGACGGCCTCTGGGAGCGGGCCGGGGTCAAGCGATCGCCGGTATACGACGGGATCATCGGGGCGCTTACCGAAGGGCCCAAGACCCTGGAGGAGATCTTCGAGTTCCTGAAGGGGGATCCGGACTTCGACGACTTCCGGGACCTGGACCGGAAGACCTTCGCCAAGGCAGCCAAGGCCATGTTCGAGGCCGGCCTCCTGACGGTCGACGAGCGCAAGATGTGGGTCCTGGAGTAACCGTTCTTCATCAAAACACCCCTTTTCCCGGTGTTTTGTGCTTCACTGCTTCTTCTCTTCTTCTTTGGCCTGGACTTCATCCAGGGTCTTGAGGAAGGCCCTCCACGCCTCGGGCTCGACTTTCTTGCCCTTCTGATCCCTGAGGAACTGGGCGGCCTTCACGATCTTCTCGAACTTCACCTTGATACCGTCGCGCGGCTCGACGCTCATGCCGGCGGGAGTCAGCTTCCAGGCGAAGGTGGGGCGGGGGGCCCCGGTCTCGAGCTTCTGGATCACCTCGCAGTACCCCCATTTCCGGAACTTCCCGAGCCAGGCGGCCGCCACGGTCGCCGCGGTCGATCCCTTCCCCATTTCCCCCATGCGCGGGCCGGACTTGATCTCGGAAGGGAAGGTATCCTTGATCTCGGCGGCCTTGGCGAGGTCGGCGGCGCTGAAGGGAGCCTTCAGCGTGCGGGCGGCCTCCAGGATCTCGAACCACTTCTTCGATTCGGTCTTCATGGCTGGGGTCCTTTGGTCATGGCAAATAGCCTCCAAATTCCAGATAAGAGCAGGGTCACGGTCAGAGTCAAGCTAACATATATGTTAGTTTAAGATAACATCTATGTTAGATTGACTATGAGAAGAAGAGGCGCTCGAGGAGGGAGGAGGGTCAAATTTATCTCCCTATGTGACACGCCTAAATGGGGATTTAAGTCACTGAAGGCCATATCGCTTCACCGCTTGCCTTTTGGCGCGTTTTCCCGGGAAGTGGGGGCCGGGAAGCCACCCTGCCTGATCTGGCCCGCCTGCTTCAATCTGGCTGCGCTGGCTTTATCCTCGCGCCTCAGGTTGGCCTGCGCGACCAGCGCTTTCGCCCTCAACCTTGCATCCGCGTTGTCCTGCGGGAGATGCAGGCCGAGCATCCCGGCCATGAGCCAGAGGATCTCGTCGCGTCGGCGGATGGCGAGCTCGCGGGCCTGGATCTCGGCTCTACTCACGGTTCCAGCCACCCCAACCCGGCTCTGGCGCCGCATCCGAGCCGCGGTCTCCTGGTCGATCGCCTGGCTCATGAGCCAGTGGGCCTCGCTCAAGGCCGTCCGGAAGTCCCGGTCGCTGATCTCGGGCTTCCGGTCCTCCGCGCTGGCCCTCTCCCTCTTCTCCCTCTCCAGGAACTCGAGGAGCTCCTGAAGATCCCCGGCCATGAGGGCGCTGTTCGCGTACAGGATATTGCCGTCCCGGAGCCTGATCGACCCATCCATCTGTCTCTCGGCCATACTATCCCTTCCTCCCGCCCTTCTTCGCACACCGGCTGCAGGTCCCGACCCTCTTCGTCCGGTCGACCTCGGCCCAAGAGCAGCCGCCCGGGCACGCGCGGTCATCCCGGCAGCCGCAGCTCCGGCAGGTCGCCACCGGGATCCCGACCAGCCCGTCTCCGGACATCCCGAAGGCGATGTAGGTCACCTTCCTCGAGGGCCTGAAGCTCTCCATCGCTTCCTCCTTAAGCGTTGACATCTATCCCCTCCCCCATCCTTCTCCAATGGGCGTCTGTCCGTACTGGCGCAGGAATGTGTCTATCGTGAAGGTCGTTAGGAACCCCGATCTCCACTCTTTGTCGGAGTCCCTCTCGGCTGGCATCAGGCTGAAGGCGATCGCATGGACTTCGCGCGTCCATTCAGGCCCCTTCAGCGGAGAAATCGGATTGGGATGGTTAGCGAACCATCTGATCGCCGCGAGGCCGCCCGCAGCGCACCCCTCTTCCTCTCTGGGGGTATATTTATGGCTCTCCCGGACCAGCGTTGCGAAGTCTTTTTCTAGAATCTGGTTGAGATACTTGACTACCTGGTGCTTCGGATAATCAGAAAGCTCAATCATCGTCGCCGTCTCAGCCGCCATCAGGCGCTTACGAGGTTTTAGAGGGCCCAGTTGCCTATAGCGCAGCAGGAAGACTGCAAATACTTTCCCTATAGTCAGGTCCATCTACTTTCCTCCGCCCCGGACCAGCAGGTATCGCTGGTCGTCGGTGTTCCACCTATAGATCCGTGCGAAATGGCCGTGCTTGATCCTCCACACCTCGGCGATCTCCATGGCCTCGGTCAAGGTCCTCGCCGGCGTCACCCGCGTGATCTTGGCCATCTCGATCAGCACCCGGTAGGGATCCCTCTTCATGGTCTCATTCCCCCGGATCCTCAAGTAGCCGAATCGCATTGGAAAGCCAGCCATTGGCGTCGACGTCGCGCTCTTCGTCTTCATGCCCCTTGTTGCGGCGAGTAGCTCCGAAATCGCCCTGTCGCCTCTCGGAGATTTCGGCACGGTGCTTTCCGCAAAGCCTGGTCAGCTTTCCGGCCCGGGTCAGCCCTAAGGCGACCTCGCAGACGCGATATTCCTGATCGCACCACGAACACTCAAGCGAGCAATTCGTGGGGAACGGCATCCCCGTCACCGAGCTGATGAAGTCGCATCGAGCACACATGATATTTACTTCGAGAACATGACCCTCTTTCCATCGCGCACGATCTGGAGGTTGTACTTGACCTTCCCCATCTTGCTGATGTCGTCTTCGGACAGCCCCAGGGCCATCGTGAGCCAGCGCTCAGCCCCTTCCCGGCCCAACTGGTTCAGGACGGTCAGGTAGCCGAATCCGACGAACTTGGAGATGATCTGAGCCAGCACGATGTAGTCGTAGTTCTCGATCGGCCTTTTCTTGCCTTCCCAAGACCCCACGATCTTGGAAAAGACCAGCATCGCATCATCACTGGCCTTCTCGGTTGCCTTGAGCAGCGCTTCTTCATTCATGGTTCTTTCCTTTCTATTCCTTTTCACCACGCGGTTTGTAAGGAGTCTCGAACGCTTTCTCGACCGACCATTTCAACCGGTTCAGGCGGTCATAGAGGACATGGTAAGGGATCTTCACAATCTTGCTCCAGGCACTCAGCTTGTGATCGACACCCTTGTAGGTATAGAACTTGAGCCCATGCTCCAGTGGCAGATTGACCGCGTCGTCGATGGACATCTTCTGGTTGACCACCCGGTGCTGCAGCCGCCGATGGTCGACCCCGGTCATCTCGCTGACCTCGGCCAGCGAGCGCATCTGACCGCGGAAGAAGACCATGTGATTGACGCGCCTCTTCCGGTTCTGCAGTTTGGGAGGCTCCCACTGGACATTGTCCGGCCAGTAGCCCTTGTCGTTGTCGATCCGGCCCAAGGTGTGCTTCTTGGTGGGCCGATCCCCGGCCTTCGCCTGGAGTTCCGACTCGAAGACCGCATAGGATTCGCGCCACCGCGGATCCATGCGTATCCCTCGGCTCCCGTAGTTCTTGAACTTGGGGTGGTTCTTGTTGAAGCAGCGCTGCTTGATCTGCGACCAGATCTGGTAGAGCCGCTTCTGCTTGCCGCCGGCGGTGGCGCCGTGGTACTCCAGTTCCTTGGTCTCTTTCTTCATAGCTTTCTCCTCATTCGGCGTGGAGGTTACGCGGTTTATGTGTCATTAAGCAAGTTTAAAGCGACAAAAAATCCGGTAGAGTGCATGGAAGCGTTTCTAGTGCTTTTTCGACCCCTTTTTCCTGCGAATTACCCCTGGTTGCCGAGGAGAAATAGACCCCTCCGGTTGCCACTTTCGGGCCCCATATCTCCGAAGATCGCGGGTTGCGCGAAGACAGCCCCAAAGCCAGTCGCTTGCCGGGTCTTCTTCCGAAATCCGGAAGAGAGTTCGGGCTTTGGAGTAGGCCGTGAGCAGATGGACTTGGTCGTCGATCGTTGCACCGTGGATTTGAAGCTCGCGGAAGTCGGAAAGGCCCACGTGCGCGGCCTCCCGGATATAGGCGAAGGTCCATTTCCGGTGCCGGTCGTCGACGAAGAGGCTCCGGATCTTCGCTTCCGGGTCGACTTCCGGATCCCGTTCGAGCCACGCAGCGTCTTCCTGTTTCATCCTTAGCCTTTTCAGAATGCCTTTTTGATGTTGTTCAGTTCCCTGCTGGCCTGATCCCGCATGTTTTCCGGGAATTCCTGGTCGATCATCCTTTCGAGGTGCTTTACTCCCGCGATAGGATTCCCTTTCTGCCCTTGCTGATAAACAAGGGTCACATCTTTCAGCTTCTGTTCGACAGGCACACCGAGCTTGGCGAGGACTTTCGGCATGATCTGTAGGGCACTTTGCAAACTCACCTTTTGATTGAACAGAACCCCGGCAGAGATCAGACATATCTGATGTCGATATCCGTGGGTCCAGATCTTCGCGAAGGAATCGCAGGCGGAATCGATCTGCTCTGCGGTAAGTTCTTTGAAGTCTGGGCTCATGTCTTTCTCCTTTATGCGGATTTCTCCTCGTTTTTCTTCTCGATCAGATTGTTGACGATGAAGATCAGCTTTGCGATCTCGATCTTGTAGCAGATCCGGCATTTCTCCAGGGTGCAATGCATGTAGACCGGCTTCTCGCTGCCTTCAGGGACCAGCTTATGGGCCCAGGGGATGATGCGCTCGGTCGTGATCATGAGATCCCCACGGCGTAGGAGAAGGGCTTCGGCTTGGTCGCTCTCTTGATGTAGAGCGGATGCTTCGGATGACCGCCCTTCACGGTCGTGAAGCAGGTCAGCTTCGCCTCCCGGAGGAGCTTGGTGGCCACTTCGACGCCGCGGCCCAGGTGATCCCCATGAGCGCCCCAGGCTGCCACGATCAGGGACGCAGAGGCGGCCGCCTCCTTGATGAAGGCATTGTTCAGCGGGCCGATGGGATCTTCGGCCTTCTTCATGACCTTCGGATCGGTCGCGCGGTAGGCGAAGATGTTCACGACCTCGAGCTCGCCGAACTCCCACATCTGGGCCCAGACCATGCAGGCTGCAACGGTCGGATCTGCCTGGAAGGCATCGGCGGTGGACGGATTCAGCATCAGGAAGACGAGCTTCTTGTCCGGAGCGCCGCTCCACTTATGGATCAGGCTGTAGCGGTAGAGGAATTCGCCCTTCTTGTTCTGGAACCGGGCATCGAAGACGGCCTTCGACGAGATCCCCAGATCCGAGAAGGTCTGGAAGGACAGGTTGCTGATGTTCTTCTGGATCACGCTCATGCGAGGGGATCCTCGCCGGGCCACTTGCCGTAGACGATGAAGTGATCCGCGTGTTTCCCTTCCACCCTTCGATCGATCCATTCATCCAGCATGGCGTGAAGGAACTTGCGGTTCTTCTCGATCTTGGGGTCGGTGGTCGAGATCAAGGTTTCCACGGACATGCCGTTCGGATTGGTGTATTCGATCTGGGCGTGAACGGGATCCTGGCAACAGCGATCAGACGTATTCTGATCCACCACAATCTCCTTCCTTCCTAGTTCCCGACTACTTGACCAGCTTGAATTTATTGAGTGGATCGAGCGGCTTCATCATCCTCATGAGGCTGGCCATCGGATCCTTGCACGGCACCCATTCCGCGGGAGCTTCCGAGAGAAACTTGAAGTCGGCATCCACAACTCGGGCTGACTCGATGAAGGCCTTGCGAACCTTCTTCCAGCTTCTGGGCCCCTTCTCGATCACCTGGGCGAGGTAGCACGGGCCCGGCGCACTCCAGGAGCTCTCGAGGACATCCAGGATCCGCCAGATCGCACGGCCATAGGTGCCGTCGAAGTAGATCTTGTCGCCCTTCTTGAATCTAGGCTTCATGTTCCCATCACGATCTTGGAGAAGTCGGCCAGGCCCTCCGATCCGATGCGCTCCATGCTTCCGAGATAGATATCGGTGGTCTTGAGATCGGCATGGCCGAGGCGTTCCTTGATCTCCTTCACGTCCTTCCCAAGTTTCTTCATCACCCTGGCTCCCAGGTGGCGGAGGCCGTGCATGTGGATGTTCACGATGTCCGGATCTAGGCCTGCCTGGGCGCCGTGGCTCTTGATGAGGGCGTCGAGGGAGGAAGCGGAAAGCGGCTGCTCTCCTACCTTCATCTTGATGTTCCGGGCCCGGTTGAGGTACTTCCCGGCGTCGGTGGTGGCGATCCACGCGGGCGAGCTCCCCTTCAGGATGCGTCCGGCCGAATTCCAGTAGTCCTGGATGGCCTTGATGATCTCGTCGGTAAGGTCGATCAGGATGGGGTGGCCGCCCTTCTGGATGAAGCGGATGTAGGTCTTGCCCGAGTCCTCCTTGAAGTCGGAGAAGCGGATGCGGGCGATCTCCTGCCGCCGGCGGGTGGTCCAGAGGGTGGTGGTCATGATCGCGTAATCGCGCTTCCCGATGACCGTCCGGCGATCGCAGGTCGCGAGGAGTTTGTGGTATTCCTCGACCGTGAACTCGCGTAGGTCATTGGATTTCTCGTAAGCCTGGATCTTGGGGAGGATCTCCTTGATGGACTTCCACGGATTCGACTGGATGATGGCGGTTCCCATGGTGTCCATGGGGCGCGCGAGGAAGTCGAAGAAGGAGGAGGCGGCCGCACAGTAGTTCCGGATCGTGCGGTCGGCCAGGCCCTTCTTCCGGAGATGGTCGACGTAGCTGGTGAGGTGGGTGCGTGTCACGGCAACGGGGCTCTGGAGGCCGGTGGCGGCCAAGAACCCGAAGAATTCGCGGAGCGCGACCTCGTAGGTGGTCCAGCTCGAGGGCTTCTTCATGGCCTTGAAGTCGTAGAGGGCCATGGCCATCTGCTGGGGCCAATGGGCGAGATTCCCTTTCACGGTGCTCTGCAGGTGGACCAGCTTGTGAGGGACCGGCGAAAGGGGTTGCGGGATAGGGGTCAGCGGGAAATTCTGTTTCGGCGTCTCGTCCACGGCTGAAGTGTAGTCTCGGTTTACCTGAAAGTCCAGAGATCCTTGAAAATGCTCGGGAGGCCCCTTGCGAGCCGGGGCCCCCCGAGCTAGGGCAGAGGTTCAGGTTGTATTTTGGCACCTGAAGCTGATGCATCCAAATTCCCAGCACACGATTTCAGGGCTTGGTGTGGCGATAAGCGCAGATCGGCGGCAGCCGCCATCGACGATTTTCTGACAGGCTCTTGCCTGGAAGTGCCAGACGGCGGAGCCGCACGCTAGGATTTTCAAGATCGCTTTAGCTGCAAGACGGCAGCGCCGCTCGACGCGAATTTTCCAAGCCGGAAGGCTTGGCCGGGAAAAGAATGCCACACTGCCCGGGAGGGCCAACGCGAAAATTTTCAGGTGGCACCCATCAATTCCTGTTCTTCCTGTTCCAGAGGGCATCCTGGATCTCGCCAAGCTGCTCATTGTTCAGGGGAAGGATGTCCTTGAAAGGCAGCGATCGCATGGGTTGGCAGACATCACACATGACCTTGGCCTTCATCTTCACCTTCATCTTGAGGGAGGAAGGGGCGATCCAGACCTCGAGCTGGCACTTCTCGCACTTGTCCTTCTGCATCCCATCCACGATCAGGACTTTGGGATTCCCAACCCGGTAGCAGAGAATGATTACCCCCTCATCATCAGCCATGCTTATCTCTTCCTGGCTTCTTCCGCTTTCTGGACTGCCTCCCGGGCCACTGGCACGCAATTCTTGCACTTCAAGACCGCGCGATCCACTCCCTCCCAGAATTCGGAGGCATGAACGGCATAGGTCTCGAAGAACTTGTCGAACATTTCCATGAAGGCGATCTTGGCATTGATGGGAGCCCCGGTCAGCGGTATTTCATCGCCCCCCTTGGTGGAATAAAGGAGGGTCTTTCCGGTCTTGAGGCGGCCGACCCGGACGAAAGTCTGATCCATCCTATCGAGGCAGACAGCGGGGCTGTCGATCACATATTGATCCGCCAGATCAGTGGCGAACTTGGAAAGAGCATCGATGGCCGCCGAGATGGTGTCGAGGACGGCATTGTTCGGCATCTTTACCCTCCTCTCGCCCATTTCATCATGGATTCGAACACGATCCCCGAAGGCGGCGGATCCGCGAGTTCGATGGCTTTCTCGAGCGGGACTCCGAGCGCCTGGGACGCGATCGCCGCGGCGAAGACGCGGGAACGATTCGCTCCCGCCATGCAGTGGACGAGGAGAGGGTAGGTCCCCAGGCGGCAGGCGAGATTGAAGTACTTGGGATCGGTGGGATTCACTTCATCGACGGGAAGATGGAGGTGGATGATGTTCGCCGGCACTTTGACACGGATGTCATGGGCGACGGTGAGCACGGCCTTGAGCCCCAACTTCTGGAGCATCTCCCCACTGGAACAGATGTCGATGGCCTCCGCGGCGCCGCTCTGGTAGAGGAATCCGGTGACGATCTGGCGGGGACCTCTCACGGTCGCCTTGCCGATGATGAAGAGGGGATCGCTCATCATTTCACCTGTTTTTCCATCGGAATCACGCTCCAGACATCGCACTTCTTGCAGTAAGTCATCCAGTGGCGGTCCAGTCCAGAAGTCCCCCCATCCCTTCCGGTATTGGGATGTTCCAGTTGGGCTTCTACTGGATTCTTGCAGTACAGGCACTTCACATTCATTTGGGCTTCACGAACTCCAGGCTGCAGCCGAGAGCCGCCTCCATCATTTTCCTCGCCTTGTGGGGAGGATAAAGCCTTCCATCCATGAACTTCATCACCATCTCGAGAGGGAGTCCGGAGATTCCAGCCAGGTCCTCGAGGGATATCTCCATGGCCCTCATCCTGTAGTGGATGAACTGGGAAATGGAATTGCACCAGTCTTGGTAGGTGTGCTCTTTCACTTCAGGAAACTCCGAAGGATGGCGTCCACCTCTTTCAGGCTCACCTTGAAGAGGATGGCGACTTGGCTCCTGGAGAATCCGCTTCGGAAGGCCGTCGCGATGCGAGCAGCCTTGGAGCCTTTCACCGTCCGTGCGCTGCCGCGCGTCATGGGTTTGTTCCCTTGGTTGAATTGTAGTGAACCTCGCAGGGCAGTTTCTTGACCGGGTTGTTGCTCTTCTCGCAGCTACAAAGCGTCCCGTGGGTGAAGAGCAGTTCCTTGATGAGCGGCTTGATCCCAAGCCCGTCGTAGCAGGGTTCGCAAACCTGGGCTTCATGATACTGGCCGTCCTTGTCGATCGAGCCGTATCCCCACAGCCCTTCCATCTGCATGTACTCGAAGTTCATGTTGCAGTCGTCCCGGGTGGACTTCCCGCACTTGTCGCAGAGAATGTCCTCCCAGTTGTCGGTCGAGTCGTTCCCCTTGAGAACCGTCGTGCCGTCCTTCTTCGGGATCTTCAAGAAACTCTCCCCTGGTAGGGTTTCAGGCTCTCCCCATCCGGATCATGGCGCTTGCGCTCCGCGCGTGTGGGCTCTTGATAGAGCTCCGCTCCGCAGGCCGTGCACCTCCGGTGCGCTTTGCCATGATGGACCCCGCCGAGCGAGATCCCCGCGAAGAGCCATTTGTGCTTGTGTCTCATTCCAGATCCTTTCCACCGATCCGGGGCGGCATCTTCTTCATGTCGTGCGTGTCGGAGAGGTCCACCGCCTTCTCCACCCGGCCGTAGATCATCCCGTCCAGGACCTTCTGGGCATCCTCGCGCTTCTTGAAGTACTCGGATTCCCGCGAGTAGGGCCCGCAGTCGCACTCCGTCCCGATGTAGTAGGCGCAGGTATAGAGCACCTTGGGGACCAGCTTGACCCCACAGTCCTCGCAAGTCTTGGGCGCCCCGTTGCCGAGCGTTTCGTTAGGGAGCATTCTCTCTCCTGAAATCCTTTTCGCCGTGCGTCCAGTCCAGCAGTCGGGCCCATTCGTGAAACTCGCAGCGCGTGCAGACCACCGAAGGATCAAGCTCCCCGCCGGCGGCCACCTTGTGATCCAGATGATGGAGCGCCTGGCACTTCGGGCAGGACAAGGTCGGACTCGCCTCTCCCACCGTCCACCACCAGGTCGCCGGCGCGCAATCCGGATGCTTCTTGAACAGGACATAAACCCGTTGGTTCATTCCCGGGTCACTCCAGCGCCATTGCACTTCGTGCATATTTGTGGAGGATTGGGGTCGGGGATGTAGCGTCCGGAGATTGACCCCGAACAGGTGCAGCCCGCATAGCTTACCCCGGGATTCTTTTCGTGGAAGGGGCAGGTATGGTGCGTGACTTCCGACACCATCTTCAGACCTCGCAGATCGATCATCATGGCCATCTCCTTTTCGAAAAGCACTCGGCCTTCGGCGCCATCCTCATGGAGCAGCTTTGACTTCTTCCAGGCGTTCTATCGCCAGGCGGAAGAGTTCACCGATCTGGTCGTTCGTGATCTGCTTCCTTATCCTCAGGGCCACAAACTCCGGATCGTAGCGGAGCTCGTGCTCCATATGGATCAGCATTCGAAGGCTGATCTTGCTCCGCTGGGTCCGCCAGTCGCCCGTCACCACCGTCTTCCAGCGCTCGATGTCGGCCTCCAGGATCCTGGGATGCCGGGCGTCCAGGGCCTCCGTCTCGTCCCGAGGTGCCTCCTCGATCGCCTTCAGCATCTCCTTCACCGCAAGCTCCGCCTTCTCCGCGCGGCAGGAAAGGCAGGGCTCTCCCCTCTGGATGCTGTACCAGATCACCCAATGGGCGTTGTGCCCGCAGGACAGGAACTCGGGAACTTCTTCCGGCCGCGTCAGGTGGTCGATCGGCCGCCCGCTGTGCGTTTTTTCAACCATTCATTCACCAATACCGATGATGATCCTTACTGTAGTTCAGACTGTTCCCGTAGAAGGTCTCCAGGTCCGGGATGTCGTCGTCCGGAGCCACCAGGTCGATCACCGGCTGCTTATCCTTGTCTTGGAAGCGGCAGAGCGTCGACAAATACTTCAGCATCTCGAAGTAGCGGCCGCCGTCGGTGATGAACCTCGAATGGTGATCATCCCCTTCCCTTCCCGCGTTGCGGATGATCATCACCGGCTGGCCGTCGAAATAGACTCCTCCCAGGAGCCAGAAGCGCCGGCCGTCGTAGTCCACGTAGCGGTAGACCTTGATCTGGACCTTCTCGTTCTTCTCAAGATCCAGGCGGTCCCAGACCTGCTCCAGCTCCGGAAGATGCTTGTAATAGCAGCCCATGAGCACCGAAAGATCCTTCCAGGTGTCTTCGGCGTCCCGGGCGTAGAGATCCGAGGGTTTCATTGCGAAACCCCAGCTTTCGGCGTAACTCCAGAGCCCGAAGTTGATCTATGCTTGGAGAGGCTCGAGAGGTCGGGTAATCTTGGTCTCCTCCTTGCGAGCCTTGATGGCCTTCTCGAGGCACTCGTTGCAGAGAAGGACAATGAAGACCACTTTGAGGAGCTTGCCGCACTCGGCGCAATGGACCGGAGGCTCGAACATCTTCTCTCTCCAGGGCACAGGATGCGAGGTTTAAAGTCCAATCCCGCCCCAAAGTTCCGATCATCCAGAGCCATGAAATCCTCAGGCGTTACGCGACTTCTCATTCTTTTCCACTTTCCGCACTTCCGAGCAGCAACTTGCCAGACATTCGCAGTCCGGAATGGTGCAAAACCGCACCTCCAGCTTGTCGGGAGCATCGATGTGCGGCGACCAGGTCTCGGGCTTGTGGTTGACATGCCCGCCCAGCTTCCTTTCGCACCACTCGCGGATGTCCCGGATGCCGATGTAGCTCACCCCGCCCACCACAAACTCCGGCAGATGCCCGCCGGATGCCGGCGCGCAGGGGATGTCCCCATAGGCCTTCTTCACGACCTCGAGGGCTTCGCGGCTGTCCCGGGTGTCATCCAGGTATAGGATCATGGATCAAACCTCCAGGACCTCGACCCAGTCCGGCTTCTGCTTCTTCCCGGTCTCGGGACAGAAGTAGGTCGCTTCCTCGATCAGCTTCTCGGAGCCCGCGTGGATCAGGTAGGGAAGCATCCCGACCAGCAGCTTCTCGCAATGCGGACACTTGGGCAGCTTCATTTGTCCTCCAGCCTGCGAACACTGCCGAGATCCCGGGCATCCCAGGAACTCCCATCCTTGTCGACCTTGATCCAGGGCACCGAAGGATCATCCTTGGCGAAACCGGTGATGGTTCCCTCACAGGACCAGGTCTTTCCGCTCACCCAGACCCGGTCGCCGATCTTCGGAATCCATTCCACTTTGGGCTTCGGCTTGGGAGGCTCCGCGGGCACCAGCTTGAATCCGATCTTCTCGAGGACCTGCCAGTCCTCCTCGCTCAAGGGCGGAATGGCCTCCACCGGAAGCCCCATGGCCTTGCGGCAATCCCGCATCGCGATCGGAATCCAGGCCTTCATCGCCTTCTGCGGATCCGCGGCATGAAGCACCGCATCGAGGGTGCCGTGGACCTCATGAATCACCTTCTTGAGCTCCGCGATCTCCTCCTGGAAGGCTTTCCGCTCGGCCTCGACCTTGGAGGCGATCCATTCGCGGCCCTGAAGGGTCGGCTTCGCGGCCGATACCTTCACCTCGCGGTCCTTCGCCGCGACGATGGCATGGTTGTCCACCGCGCATTCATCGGCACCCTGGGCGCCCTTGTAGCAGCCGCAGGTATTGCACCAGTAGTTCATTTGGATTTCTCGGCGGGAAGCACGTAGATGCCGCCCAGTTCGGTCCCGATCAGAACATAGATCATGGCGCCGGTGTCGGGATCAGTCCGCCGCATGACCAGCCCCGAGCGGATGCCGTTCGACACGGTCCCCAGATTGGTCCAGGGCCCGGGGTTCACCACGGCATCTTCCCGGGTATGGGGCTTCGCCCTGCTCAGGACGATGGCCGGCACGACGATCAGACTCGTGATGATGATGGTGATCACCACGAGCAGGATGGTGCTTCCTGAGATCTTCATTTCGAATCCTTCCTTCTGCGAAGCTCGGTGAGCAGGCGATCGACTCCGGAATACCACTGCCGCCGCTTCGCCGGAGACTGGAGATCAGGGTCGGTGCAAAGCTCTTTCGAAGCCTTCTTGATCAGCCGCTCGCGCTTCTTGTCATCACCGGCCTTGCTCATATCTTCCCCTCCCGTTTCCAGCGGGCCTCGGTCTCGGCGGCGAGCTTTTCATCGGCCGCCTTCCGCTCAGGACTGCGGTTATCGATGTCGATCCACATCTGGTGGGGGATGTTCCAGATCATGCCGGGACGCGGAGGACACTTCGGGTTGCGACGGTCGACCGGAGCATCCTTCACCTTCAGGAAGTTCTCAGCCGAAATTTTTCCGGTGGCATCGCAAGCCACACAGGGAAGCGGACCGCCCCACTGGGCCCAAGGCCAGCTCCCGGAGCCGAAACAACGGGGGCAGATCTTGTCCGCGCAGCACTCCTGGTCGCACTTCTGCCAAGCCCTGCAGACGGACTCCAGGCAATACCATCCATGAGTCCGATAGTCCTGATTGAGGTATTTCATCGGACGGCCGCATTTGGGACAGTTCATGGACGCCGATCTCCTCCCTGGTAAACCAGTTCTACCTGTTCCTTTGCGCCTGTTCCAGAGTTTTCTACGGCCGCCGAAGGAACCAGATCGAAGCGATCAGGCCTCCGACCACTATCAGGGCCACGACGAACATCGCGACCAGTCCAGTCAAGACTCCGAGACAGCCGGACTTTGTCGCAAGAAATTGTTGGGCTTCTGGATTCCTCACTCCACTCTCTCCCATTTGTTCGAAGCATGAAGTATCCGGAAGGTAAGCCGGATGTCTCTCTGAGGATACACCTGATTTCCAACGCGCTCCTCGATCCAGACCCCGGTCGCATCCTTCTCGGTCTTCACGATCTGGTCGCGCTGGATCTCGGCCAGGGCCTTGGATTTTGTGATCGAACGGAGATCGACATTCTCGAGGCCCCCTTCGGGGTTCGTTTTCCTCACCCAGACCAGCCAGACCGCGAATTCCTTCCAGTCGCGCAGGGGCCAGGGCTTGTTTGGATCGAAGGGCATCTTTACTTCCCGAATCCAATGGCCATCAAAAGATCACGTCCTATCTCCGATACCCCGCCCATGAGCGTCGCATCATGCCTCTGGGGTTTCGTCCATTGGGACCGCTCCATGATGAGCGCCCACCAGAAGATTTCGTAGCAGAAGTAGTAGATCCCCAGGAGCAGGACCAGAGGGAAGATCAGGACTTTGATCGTATTCTTCATCTCAAATGTCCTTTTCGTAGCCGTCCAGGACCTTCTGCATCTCCGTGACCCGGTCGAGAGCCATGATGGCGCTCTTCACGTCGTCCGACTTACCCTTGATCGTGAAGACCAGGGCTGTTGAATGCAATACCACCTTCATCTCGTCGATCAGGCTCGAGAGGTCGGAAAGCCGGTTCCGGATCACCCGTCGCTGGCCCCGAAGCAGGTCCTCGAGGTCGAAGGTATGCCCTAGCCGACAGGCGATGATCTTCCCGGGTTTCGGGTTCTCCTTGAGCGGAGCGTTCCCGCAGATCGGGCAGCTCAGGATTCCCAGCTTCTCGATGGTCATGGTTGAGTTTTCGGAGTCCCATGCGAAGGCATCGGAGTCGGAATCGGCTTCTTGGGAGCCCGAATCCTGAGCATCGCCTCGGCCATCTCGTCGGCCAGTTCGGCAACCTTATCAATCTGGAGTCGGCCATCCTTCCAGATCATGTAGGGGTCTCCCGCCAGAAGCCCCTGCATCGCCGCCTTGGCCAGTTCGTCTCTGTCGCTCATCACCATCCACCTCGGAAAAATCTCGCGCGGCGCTCCGCGCAATGTTTAAGAGGTCACCTGCCTCATCGACTCCAAGACCTCGATCTTCCAGACCAGCAGCATCCGCCGGCAGCCGTCGCAGGCCGTGATCTTCTCGGGCTCGTCGCGCATGATCCGGAAGCAGTCCTGGGCGAGCGGACAGGTCAGCGCGTGCGTGAGCGCTTCGCGCAGCAGCTCGTTCCGAGATTCGCTCATTCACTCAGTCCTTAAACAGCGGCAGCAGGCATCTTCATGACCTTCCCAGTGGAAGCCGCACTGCTCATGGCCCCAAATGGCGCAAGCCAGATGCCTCCACCAGCGGACCTTCTTGGGCTGGATGCACTTGCGGATCGGATGGGGATATTGCGGAGGCCCGAGCTTCTCGGTCTTCATGCTTTCCCTTCACCTCCGCGGATCCGTTTGGCGATGTTCCTCTTGGCGAGCCTGACCGTGGCCCGAAGCGCCTCCTCCATCCCCACCCGGTTGACGGCCTCGATATTCTCCGGAGGCATCGGGCCTTCCAGTTCCGGCTCGCTCTCCGCGACCTGGGCCGCCCATTCCCGAGCCAGGTCCCCGTTCGCGTTCGCCAGCGCCATCGCCCGGTTCAGGATCTTCATGGGATCGGGCCTCGACTCGTAGGAGAGGCCGATGATCTCCAGGCACAGGTCCTTGATCGTGGTCTTGATCTCTTCGGTCTTCATCACTTTCCCTTCCTGTTCTGGATCACCCCGCAGCGCTTGCAGCGGCGCCGCTGGTAGCTGTCGTAGCCGCTCGAGAGCCATCTCCAGGCCCACCACGAGTGACGGCGATGCTCATTGGTGCAGGGCATCTACTCCCCCTCTTTCTTCAGGAATTCCCCGCGCTGCCAGCGCCGGAGGAGCTGCTGAGCGTCGTAGCGGATGGCCGCCGGATACTCCTCGGAATCCACGACCTTCATCAGGATTTCCATCGCCTCGTCGAGCGCGGAACTCAGCTTGTCTTCGCGATTCATGTTTCACCCATCTCCTTCCGGGCCTTTCTCCTGGCCCACCTGTTGTGCCGGCGCTTCCAGTCCCGGGGGAAGCTGTTGCAGCAGAGGCACCATGGATACAGCTTCCGATGCAACGTCGCGCGGGTCGGTCGCTTCATGGACACCTGGAACAGATCCAGCCCTTGTCGGTCATGCGGAACGAGCGGCTCATGCTGGCATATTCCTTCAGTTCCGCGTTGCCGTCGAACTTGCAGGCCGCGCAGACCCTGTCGGCATGCTGCGGATTATCGCACCAGTCCGGACAGTTTTTCCCAGTCAGGACCTCGTGCGCGAGCTTCCCCGAAGCCGAGAGCGCGTCGACGGCCAGCTTCTCAATGGCGTCGAAGGCGAAGCGCGTTTCCTTCCGGTAGCGATCGTCATCGTAAGGGTATGGACCGCGGCCCTCTGAGATCCAGCGACGACCCTTGACTTCCTGACAGATCGCCGCGAGGGCTGATCCAAGACCGGTCTTGTCCCGATCCAGGGCAGCCTCGAGCTTCTTGATGCGCTCGTCCGCCAGCTTGCCGGCCTCGTTCACCAGGCGGAAGGTTTCCTTCCACTGATCCTTCTGGAGATCGAAGCCGACCCGGTTCACCAGGTCGCCGAACTCTTCTTCATTCATTTCCCACTCGAACCTTCTTTTTCCCAGCCTCGATGGCCTTCGCTCGAGACTTGCTGACCCGCTGCTCCTCCTCATAAACCGATTCGAGGAAGATGTCCTTCATGACGACGCTGCCGATATTGTGGCGATGAACCAGCTCGAGAACCTCCCCAGCCACGCCCTTTTCACGGAGCATCTCGGCGATGACCTCGTTGGCATCCTTAGCCATCTTGCGCTCGGCCGCCTCCTTCTCGTCGCATGTACGGCCCCTCTGATGAGGACCTTCGCAGATCTCTCCGTCGAAGGTCTCCCGTTCGTGGGCTTCCAGGCAGTCGTCATGCATCCGCCAGTTCTGGAATTCGCCCTCCCATTCGCCCACGTACTTGAAGTGGCGCTCGCCGATCGCAATGTCATCGTTACAGTAAATGCAGCGATGCACCTTCTTGGCGACCGGATGCTCTCCCACGCCGAAGCTCATGATGCACCTCGATCAGACGCTCATCCACTTCACGCCGGCGCCCAGGTGCTCGACGTCGCCGCGGCGGTGCAGATGGGCTTCATCCTTCTCGCAAGCCAGCTTCCCGAGGGTGGAATGCGTGTAGGTGGAGGGACACTTCCGCTTCATCCCATCAGCCAGAGCCCAGGCCTTTTCGATGATGTCCTTCCGCTTTTCGACGTGCGGAGGAAGGAGCAGGGCGGCGATCTTGGCGAGGCGATCCTTCAACTCCACGTTCTCAGCCTCGGCGGTCTTGATGTAGTGCATGGCGTAGTGCCGCATCGGGCCGGAAACCTCGTCTTCGCTTGTGACCAGCCAGTCCATGACGACTTCACGGATGCGTCGGTCGTTGTCTGCCTCATTCATTTGCAAACCCCGTCCTTGACCTTCCGGCCGGAAAGCGTCTGGTGGAAAGTCCAGGCGATCTGATAGCAGATCTCGTCGACGATGGACTTCTTCCGGCGAAGAGTTCCGTTCTCGATCCGCTGGGCAACCTCCTCCCGGACCCTCTCCATCTGCTTCTTGGTGAAGGTCAGGTCCAGCTTGTACTTCTTCCGTTTCGGCTTCTTCATGGCTTCACTTTCCGCACGCGAAAACGATGTCCCTCAAAAGCCCCTTGCCGGTTGTCGTGATCGGTCTCCCGGTTCATCTTCTGGGCGATCGCGACCGCCTGGGCCTTGTACTGGCAGCGCGTATCCGCCCATTCGTTCCAGGCGCCGAAATCCCAGAACTCGACGCACCAGGTCTTCTCGACAGGCCCTTTATTGAGCAGTTTAGGCATCGGGTACCGCCTTCTGCCTGGCTTCTTCAGCCAATTTCGCCGCGGCCTGCTTCGCAGCTTCTTCGGCCAGGATGATCACCATCGCCATCTGATAGACCGCCAGATTGTCGAGCATCGGGGTAGCCTTCGACTCCCGGAAGGACACGACAATGCCGATCACGGCCGAGATCGGCCAGATGATCGCGCCGATCAGCAATTCGAAGGGATGCCAGGAGGGACACATGTAGGTCATGAGCAGGAGTCCGAAGACCAGATAGGCAAGGCCCCAGATCATCATCCAGTTCATCGTCATTCTCCGGTCTTTTCGCTGCTGACACGATCACGGATGCTCATGCGAGTCTCGGCCCGCTCCTTGATCTGGGCCGCCAGCTTCAGCGCCTCCTCGCAGGACAGGGCAAAGCTGACGTGGAGGTCCGGCTTCTCCGTGAACGCCGCGATCCTGATGCCGCGCCCCTGTTCATCGAAGCTGGCATACCCCATCTCCAGCTCCTCAAACTTGGCGTTCGCCGTGATATGCTCGCGCTTCTCAGAAGTCATGAATGATATCTCCGAAGCGGCTCGATCCAGCCGGCACACGCCAGCCTTCCGCAGCCCTTTTCGTACCAACCGTACTTCATGCCCCACATTGGACTTCCGTAATGGTGATGGACCTCCACGAGAGGATGATAACACCGCCAGCAAAGGCCCTTGAGCCAGCAGACCAATCGGCGCAGCAGCATCTTCATGGGTTGGCTCATTCAGGTTCAGGTGGATCTTCAGGACCGCCAAAGGGGCACCTTGGCTCATGACCCGGGAACGCCCCACGGCAAGCCGCGCAGACAGGCACAGGTACATCCCGCTTTTCGGTAGGCCGCTCTTGCGAATCCAGCGCCGAAAGCGCCGTCTGTAGATCCATGAACCTAACGGACCCCGCTTCCACCCGACCGCTCTTGATGATCCCGTCGCGTACTTCCTTGGCTACCTCGACGACATTCCTCATAGCCCCTACCTGAAGAAGGAGCTTTGCATTTTCCTGTTCCAGCCCCTCGATGCTCCTTGGCGTCATGACTATCCCAGGCTCTTTGACGGAGAAGGTCGGGTGCTTCGGACAGACGTGGTAGGGGTTCTGGCTTCCACAATCCGCACACTGAAACATGACCGATCTCCCTAAGCTTCGTGCTGAGCACAAAGGGTTCTCTTGGATCCATCCGAATAGGAGTAATTGATGTAGACGTCGCACTTCAGGCACTTGATCTGGCCGCACCGATCGACGATCCGGCCCCACTGATCCTTGACGACTTCCAGGCTCAGTACCATGAAGCGGCCATCACGACGGAAATTAAGACGCGTATTCTGATCCTCCAAGGTTTTCATGGGCACCTTTATCTCGCCACCCCGCTTCGACTTGCAGAGGGAGATAAGGAACTTCCGCATCAATTCGTCAGTCGCGAAGATCATGAATCACGCCTGCACTTTATGCAGACCAAGTCCAATAGAGCCTGGAGCGCTGCCGTATCATCGGTGACACCATCCTCAACAGGAGGAGCGATTTCCTCTCCGCACTTCCTGCATTTTGCCATGATCAGACCTTCACGCTTTCCCGACGCTCGATCCGGTCCACCTCGGCGATCGCGTCCTTCAATTTCATGATAGCGACCAGCTTCGCATGATCCGTAGGGGCATCGAGCAGGATCCGGGCCCGCTCGACGACATGCTCCAGAGCCACGCGTTTCGAGATCAGGATGTCCGTGAAGCACTTGTTCCCATGGCCGGCGACGAGACCGCAACGTTCGCACTTCTCCATTACCGGCTCCTCCTGAATTCTTCGTCGCTCATCACCGTCATGTTCCGCTCCGGATCCGAGTTCCACCGAATGAAGAGATGGCCGAACTTATGGTTCATTTCGGCCATGAAGCGGACCCAGGCCATATTGCTTCCGCCAAGGTAGATCAGTTGGATCGGCTCTGCGAGTTGCATCATGAATAGCAGGAAGCGACCGATGGGCTTGGTCTTCGCCCCGGTCGTCTTGATATCGTGTTCCTGCAGGACGATCACGGCTTCACCGCCTTCATGGCATTCTCAGCGATCTGAGCCAGCTTATAGGCCGGACAGTGGTTCGTGTCGGCGAGGTATGCCGCCAGGATCTCTTCCAGCGCCTTTTGGAAGACGTTGCGCTGATAACGTACGCAGTCGTGCTTGACCATCCGAGACATCGGCTTCCCGCAGTCCTTACAGAGTTCATCTTGCATCATGGTCAGCCTGCTTCTTCTCCTCAGCCTCACGCCGGGCAACGATCGGCTTCAGGACGTCGTTGCGCCGCTTGCATTCCTTCACAAGCAGTTTGATGGCGCCCTCCGGAGTCTTGGCATCGCCCCCGAAGCTGTCCATTCGCAACCAGGCATACCACCCGTCCGGGCCCTTCTCATAATTGACCGGGACCTCGAGGGTGATGAACTTCGTATGGGTCATGGTCGATTACTCCCAGAGGTTCGCCATGTCCGCGAACTTCACCGATTCTTCCAGCCTCTTGACCATCTCCTGCATCCTGCACTGAGCTTCGTCCGACATCTTCGGATCGACGAGAAGCTGGTCCATGTAGGCCTTGCGCGCCTGCAGCATGGCCTTGGCATCCCGGGCGATGCGGGCGAAGGAGGTGCACCGGTTGCAGATGCCGTACTCTTCCTCGGTCTTGTGTTCGCACTGGCTCATGAGTTTCCCTTCCTATGCGGTCCCGACGTAGGCCGTCCGCCACGGCGGGCTGTTGACGAGCGCCTGCAGAAATCTGAAGGCCTCGGAGTGATTTTCCCACTTCCTGGCGAGACGAAGGCTCAAAGTTCCGACCGGGCGTCCGTCCCGGGTGCGCCTCTGGTAGTAAGTCTCCAGGTATCCTGGGGACTTCACGATCACGAACCTTTCCGTCTTCATGAAGCCGACTTCGCCTCCTGCTTGACCTTGTCCTTCGCGACCTGCTCGATAAGACCGCTCAGGAATCCACCCACGAATCCTCCGTTCCGCCTCATCTCTCCGAGATTTGAGGGGACCTCACGCATCAGGATCTCGAGCGTTTCCTCGGTCACACTGACGATATAATTGCGTGCCTGAAGCTTTTCGGCCTGTTCAGGAGTCATGATCTTTCTAAGCCTCCACACTTGGACCGGGTTGGTGCTTCAGGTGGGTCTTTAGGAAGTTCTTCCGATACACCAACGACAGGGGCAGTGAACACCACTTGCAGCACCGATGCCGACCATCGCACCAGCACTCCCAGAACGCCGAGAACAGGTGCTTGCACCGAGCCAGCTTTCGTTTCGTCATCAGGCATTTCGAGGTCGTGAGAGGATCGTAGACCGGCATGGGCGCCGGCGCCGCCTTCGACGTCTTCATTTGACGAGAGCCTTCCCGCTCGAATCGACAAGTCCGCTCCAGCGGAAGAACCAGTAGGTGAAGCTGTGGATGGAACGGCGATTGATGCTCCTCTGGAACTTCGGGTTCGGATGGTTCGTCAGGCGGATCTTCTTCCGATGCTCCTCGAAGACCTCGGTCGCGATCTCCTGGATGTCGTCGACCAGGCCGCTCTCCTTGAAGAGCCAATGGAGAAGCCCAGGAACGCTCTGACGGACTCCATGAGCTTTCGCATGGGCGGCATAGCCTTCTTCCGCCTTCAGCATCAGATCTTTCGCGTCCGGATCCATGCACATGAGCGAGACGGGGCCGATGTCCCGGCGCAGGTGGTTTCCTGGAAGAGCGTCTTCGGCCATGATTCAGTCCCTCTTGATCAGGCCGGTATCGCGAAGCACCCAGCGCAGCTCCTCGAAGGCCTTGTCCTTCTGATTGTCGGCGCTCTCCGCTGCAGCCCGGCTCGTATAGGTCTGGTAGTTCATGAAGTAGCGATACTCGAATTCGACGGCGGCCGCGGCCACCCGTTCGGCCTTGAGAGCCCGCGCCTTCCAGGACTCGAGCGTCGACTTCCCGGGCTTCTTCGCGGTCTTCATTCCCTTCGCTCCTCGATTGAGACGGCTCACGGAGTCCCCCATTCCTTGCAATCAGAGGCCTTCGCGCCGTCGATCACCAGAGGCACGAGGCAGGAGTGCAAGGCCATCTTCCGATAGATCACTCGATGGCCTTCGCAGTATCCGAGGTCTCCTTCCAGGATCAGATGCCGCTCCTGCGGGGATAGATCCGCCGGCAGGATTTTTCCTGAATAGGTCCGATCATCCGGCAGGTTCTTCGTGTATAGCGGGCTCATCGACCGTTAAGTATAAACGCGGTTTACGGTCTGTCAAGGCTAAGAAGTTGCTTCCATGAATTCAAACTTATGCTTTTCGCTCTGGCCGATCGATGCCTCGGCCTCTGCCTTGGAATTGAAGGAGAAGGATGTTACGACCTCCCCATCTTCCAGGGTGATTACTTTGTTCCCGTTCACGGGGAGACGCAGAATTACTCCTTGAGTTACGGGTGATAGCTCTTTACCACGGCTCTCTTTGGTGGAGCACCGCAGGATAAACCACTGGTCAGCATTCGTGCTGTTATAGAGGGCGAATAAACTTGCCACGATTCCTCCTTAGCAACGCCTCATCTCATATCGTTCAATTACCATCTTGCAGGAGTTGCAATACACCGGCGATGCGAGGTGCTTGTATTCTTCTGTCGAAACGATGCCGGCGTGTTCGCCGCAGATTTCGCAGTACAGGCCCACTGGACTGGGGCCCCTTTCCCGGCGGGATTCTTGGGGAATGACGTTCGGGCGGCGGCGTAAGACCGTCGCATAGATTAGGAATGCTAGGAACCCGAAGAACAAAAGCGCAGAGATCATATCGGACATATTCTTCTTCTCCTACTTCTCGCAGAGTCCGCAACTCGTCTTCTTCCCTTTGACCAGGTTGTAGCCCCAGACTCGGGCCTTCTTGCCGCAGTCGCACTTCACTTCCCATTGGACTTGGGAAGACTCATTCTTCAGGACCGGCTTGCCGACCACGAGCTTGCCCCAGCGAGTGCCGGTTGCGACCGGAGTCTTGTGATGACCGCCCATGATCAAGACCATCCCAGCTTGAGATGCCGGCACACCCATACGATCAGAACCCCAAGGGCGATGAGCGCAAAGGGAGCCAGTCTACGAGCCCAGACAACCACCATGATCATCCTCATCAAGGCCTTCTCGCTCATCGCTTATCTCCTAGGCGGAATTTTCTTTGCCTTCTTGCCCGCTCGGTCGGCATCGGTGGCCACTTTGAAATAATCCTGCTCGGTCATCAGATCACGCTGGATGCAGTAGCACTTTACGCACTTGAAATACCTAGAGATCCGATCGATTGCCGGCCCATGCCAGTCGTGTTCTTTGCAATCGAGCTGCTTGAGGACAGTTTCCTTGGTACCGCCGTAAAGGATGATCGCCATGGTCAGATCTCTCTCGAAATGATGGCCAGATGATTCGCCCAGCGCTTCTCGTCGGGAACCAGCTTCCCGAACTCCACGCGATAAATTCCCGCACCTTGAGCGATGAAGGTCTCGCCCATCATTCCACACTCGCAGACCCAGCGGGCGATCTGGACGCTCTTCCCGCAGACGCGGCAGTGTTTCAGCCAGGCATGATCATGAATGCAGGGTCTTTTGAGGCTGCCTGAATCATCGGCCCAGACAATATCCTCGACGCCCACGTACTTCTTCTTGTGGCCGGTCAACCAGCAAAACATGGTCCCCTCACTTCAATACTTCAGCCCAAAGTCGAACTCGCACCCAAGCACCGAGATTGCTGATCTTCAGCTTTTTTGAGTTTCCTTTCTTATCGGAGAGCGAGACCCGAAAATAGCCTGGCTTACTATTATCGATCTTCCCGAACCAGATGAAGCCGGTGCCGAGCCGTTTCATGACGTTCTTGGTCTTCACCGGAGTTGGGCCTCGGCCTTCTGGACGGCGTCCTCCAGGATCTTCCGCTTGCTGGGAGGCTTGATGCCGCAGATGCCCATGATCTCTTTCACGATCCGCTTCGGGCTCATGGGCTTCTCGCCGACTTCCTTCTCGAAATGATGGACGAGCCGGACGACGAGGTTCATCATCGCCCATCTGGTGCAGTCGGCCGACGGCCAACTCGATCCGCCCATTTCCCGCGCCATCGTGAAGGCATCGTCGACGATATTCGGCTTCTTCTTTCCGCTGCAGTTGGAGTGGCAGCAGTCTTGGCAATGACCGGAAAGCATTCCAGCGCATTGATAGGTCTTCCGCTGGCGCTGGCAGTAGGCGCAGGTTTCGATCTTCTTCTTCACTTGGGATCCTCCCGAAGCCATCCTGTCACATTGCTTCCGTCCGCGCATGCACCGTTACATCCCATATCCTCGATCAGCTTGCAGCCAGACCAGTGGCCTTTATGGACCGGACAGGGCGTCGTCCTGGGCTTCTCTCCGCCGTAGATCGTCCGGGAAAGGAGGTTCGACTTCATGATCTGGAGGAAGACGAACTGGATCTTATCGCCTCTTTCCTTTCGCCACGCGATGCCAGCCGTACCATCGCTGGGAAGAGGCTCTGCCGCCAACCGCTGCCATTCCTTCAGGAAGTCGCAGAAGAAGCTGACTGGCATGACCGGAACACCATCTTGAAAGCGCTCGAGGAACTTGTCGATCTCCTCCTCGCTCGTCTTGCGGCCGCCGTTGGTCAGGCATTCCCGGGCGATTTCTCTATTCATCGTCCTCGTCTCACGATCCTGATGGCCTCTTCCATCTCAGCCTTGACGCCGGCGTTCCAGATCACGGCAAAGATCAGCCCGGCGCAGCGATCGCACTCCTGGGCGAATTGGACGGCCGGCGAGAGCTTGTTTTCCTCATGATGATGTCCGCAGTTCTTGACGCCGCGCATCATCGCGATCTGATCGGGTCCGACATCCTGGCTCATGAGAGGATCCCCCTGGCTGCCGTCCACTTCAGGAAGGTCCAGATATTCGGGCCGAGCTCCTTTTCCGTGTAGCCAGCCAGAACGGCCTTGGCCTGGCACTTTCCCTTATGAAGATCATCGCGTTCGCAGCGGAAATTTCGATTGTTGATCTGGATCTTTTCTTTGCAGCGGATGGTAGCGGGAGATTGATCTTCGTCTCGTTCCAACCGCGAAACGTTAACCGCGAATTTCCACAGCCAGGAGGAATGATCGATATCGAGACGCTGGTAGTCATAGGCATTCTGGCCATCTAGCCCCAGGTAGCGGACCTGCTCGAGCGGTAGCCCGGGCATATCTACCCGGATCCGACGCTCGAGGCCGCCCCTTTCGGCATCCAGGGCGAAGGCGAAGTACCCGCGATCGTCGTCATCCTCCAACCGGAAGATGTCCTTGACGAACAGGCCGTGCGCCTGAGCGATGTCTTTAACGAAGACCTTGATGTTCTCGTAAGCATGCTCCAGGGAAGCATTCTGCACAGGTCCACTTCCGGGATTGATCACGAAGAGGCTCATGGCTTAGACCTTCACTCCGGCCTTGTCGAGCGCATCGTTCATGAGACCCCAAGGCGCCATCTCGGACGTCGGGTAGGCGTCCGGATCCTCGTGATACTTTTTCCATGCGAGGAGAGCCTTCTTCATGTCCTGTGCGGCCGCCAGGACCTTGGCGTTAGCACTCGTCTCCTTCGGATCATCCTGGTTGAAGACCCTGGCGACCACATTCGGCGCCGGGTCATGCCCGGGATGGACGAACTCCGTCGGAGGACAGGGCTTCTCGTCGATGATGAAAAGAGCGTCGTTCATGACCCCGACGTACCAGGTCTCGCTGTGTTTCTTTTCGCTCATCGTATTCCCTTCTTTTTAGGCAGATTCTCTTCCGGAACGATGATCTGCACGGTCGTCAGGCCCTTGCCGGGAATGATCACGGGAACCCGGTTGACGAAGGCCAGATTCTCGAAGATGTCCAGCATGACTTCCTTCACGTCTTTCTTCTTCATGCCGCAATCAAGCATCTGGCCGATGCTGGCCTCGAGATTGACCTGAGTTCGATACGTCAGGTCGAAGTCGCGCCTGAGATGGTAAGCCAGGTCTTCAGCGAAATTCCTTTTCACTTCTTCGGTTCCTTGATGAACTTCTTGCAGCGTTCCGTGGGATGGACGGAGGGATAGCAGCCGCATTCATCGCACCAGAGGCTGCAGTCGAGCTTCTCGGGCTCGAAGATCTCGCTGTAGCCGCACATGGTGTAGCCAATCAGCCGGTAGAACTCGAGCATCTCCTCTTTGCAGTAGTTCCCGCTGCCGGCGCGCATCCAGATATCGTTCAGATCGTACTTCTTGCCTGCCGACACAGCATCGAGGAGATCCCGGACCACCCGATTCATCCGGAAGGCCGGCCGCGGGTGGCCATCTTCGTTCGGCTTGAGAATCAGTGGAAAGACCTCACCGTTCACGGTGGCGGTCTCCTTGCTCAGCGGCGGCCGATTGTCCGGGTACCAGTCGATGTCCATGATCATTTCTCCTCAGGCCAGTCGACCTCGAAAACGAGTGCCGTCTGGACATGTCGAGGGAGCTCCTCGATGGATCGACGGATGAAGGTATGCTCCTGTTCGACATAGGCCTTGGGATCGACCTTCGGCGCCACGGAGATCGCGATCCGGACGGGCTCCCCGGGCTCCCATTTGACGGGTTCCATGCCCTGGAATACCCCTTTGCCGAAGGCCTCCAGGAGCAGCTTTTCGATTTGCGGGCCGTATTCCTTCAGGATGACCTCCGGGTCGTCCTCCATCGTTCTGGCGATTTCTAGGGCCCTTTCTGCCGCTTTTTCGAGGGTTTCGCCGCCCCCCTCTCCGTGGGATAGGCCGGCGCCCACGACCAGGCACGTCCAGCCGTCCTTATCGCCCCAGAACTGGAAGTACCAGCCCTTGGCGCGGAGCTTCTCGACCTCATCCATCTGGTTCATCAGGCCTTCTTTTTGGCGACTTTGAGCTGTTTGGCGGCTTCCTCGAGGACTGCCTGGATGGTCGCCCCGACGGCTTTCTTGAAGGACGTTCCGGGCGGATATGACCAGCAGCGCGAAGGATTCGGACAATCCCTTCCGACCAGGAAGACCCCCACTCCGGGGATGTCGATCGCGATGAAGGCGAGCTTCTCTTCGAACTCGAATTGCATGGCCGACGTGCCCGAGAGCGCCGCTCCCTTGTAGTCGAGACGGAGGGCCTTGGTCTTCGGTTTCACTTGGACGCCTCCGGTTTTCCGAGATAAAGGCAGCGGCCTATGGCTGCGAACTGTGCCGCCAGGAGAAAAACGGCGATCGCCAAGACCCCGGGTGTCGCCGGCGTATCTGTCGCGCGAACGAGAATCGTGTAGAAGAGAACGACCGGGATCCTCCCGACTAGGTCCAAGCTCTTGTAGTTCATTTTAGTTCCCCGAGCATTTCGCTGAAGGCAGAGAGCCAGACGCTCGAGTTTGCGCTGAAGCCATCCTTCTTCGCGAGCGCCTGGGCCGATGCCATCGACTTTGCCACCCGGATGTACTCCTTGCACTTCTCCTTCAGATCCCGATTCTTCTCGCCGCGCTTCACTTGTCCTCCGATGCAGGGCAGATCTTTACGGAACGACCCATGGCGAGGCCTTCCTTGTCCTTCCGTGCGTCGATCACATGGAGCGGAGCCTCGACGCTGCAGGAAGAATGCGAGCCTCCACACTTCCGGCACGGATAGATCTTCGCGTCCTTCTGCGGCTTCTTGCAGTAATCGCACATCGGATAGACCGGCTTGGGCGGGGGAGGTGGCGGACTGCAAGCCGACAAACAGAGGATCGCCGCCATCGCGAGCAGTTTCTTCATGCTACCCTTCCAATCCTTTCAAGGATTCATCGGCTTCGCGTTGCAAAAGCTCGATTTTGATATTCTGCAGGGCCTCTTCATCGGTCTTCGCTTCACCCTGGACGAAACGGCCGGTCCTCATGTTCGTGAAGAGCCAGAAAGTGAAGGATTCTCCGTCCAGCCGGTAGTCGTTGTGGCAAGCGACCGTCCAGCCGTCATCGCGGAGCTTCTTCAACATCTCAGAGAGATTCATGATGACCTCACGAGTTCAGATCGATCTGGCCCAGGACCTCCATCACGGCCGAGAGCTGCTTGGCGTCGTGGGCCGCGAGCGAATAGCTCTTCGCGGCGAAGTTCTTCGCCAACGACGCGTCGAGCTCCTCCGCGCGGGCCTTCAGATAGGCCACGGCGCCCTTCTTGTCTTCCTTCTGCTTTTCCGCCGACTGGATCTTCGATTCCATGCGCGTTCTTCTCCAATAGAGACACGAAGCAGACATTTCCGCTCCTATGTCGCTTCCACGGTCTTGACTTTCATCATCTCGATGCGGTCCCAGGCCATCATGCAGAAGTTCGCGATGTCCACGAACTCCTTCTGGACATCCTCGGGCAGAGCGCGGCACTTCTGGTAATTGGAGAAGGCGACTTCCATTTCCCGGATCTCATCCCAGATCCGATCGACCAGGGCGGAAGGAAGGTCCTCCTTCCATCCATGCTTCCAGTCGTTCTGACGAAGGATCACTTCCATGGCCAGAGCGAACGCCATCACTTCCTTCCGAGGCACGATCTTCTTCTCCTTGGTTTCCGGAAGGTCTTTGGACTGCATGTTCGAACAGTCCGCCGGCGTATGGCAGACTTCGCAGGCCCCATGAGACCGATGAAGGGTGATGGGCCATTCGTTTTTATTGGCGCAGAAGTCGCAGTAGAACATCAGCTCTTCCTCAGCACGGTTTCATCCATCATGCAATGACCCGATTCACGGCAGCGTTCCAGGTCATACATCTGAGTCTTCACGTTCTGGCGGATGTTGCCGATCTTGGCGTAGTTCTGATTGAGGCCGCTGACGATCACGCTGATCTCGGCTTGAGCCTTCTCCATGAACTCAGCCGCGCGATACAGCAGAGTCTCGGCCTTCAGAACCCGCTTAGCTGCGGCTTTCTTTCTGCTCTCGTTGAGTTCATTCGCCATCATTTCTTTCATGGCCGGTTCTCCCTCTATCCGAAGATAATCTTTCCGAAAAGGCATCATGTCCTCTTCATGGCCCTGGCCGGTTCCTCCCCGGCGAGAACTGCTATCTAACCCACGTCATTCTGCGGTAGTGGTCGGCCCTCAGCCGCAAGCGCGACTCGGCTTTCGACGAGCTTGCCATCTATCACCTGATCTCCGCGCCACAGGGCCATGAAGAGAACACCTATTTCTTTTCTGATGGACCGATATCCTCCTTCGTGCACCACCAGGTCTGTTCCAGGCCCGTCATCGGGACCGGCCGAAGGTCCTTTTTCATTTCCGACTGATCGGCCTTTGGATCCATGGCCAGTTGGACGACGACCAGGGCAAGCTTCTGCCCCTTTGAATCGGTGCCCTTCCAGACCCGACAGTAGCGGCCGTCGACCATCTGGAAATCGTCCGTGCTTTCTACGGTGACCTTCACGCTCTACTCCTCCACGTGCCGGACGCAGCCGTCCTTGTCGGGCAGCCCCCACTTCCGCTTCTTGCAGATCTCGAACTTTTCCCGGATTGCATCGCGGGAAGACACCTTCTTCCTATGGGCGAGGTGAAGAAGGAGCATGATGCAGTCCGCAATTTCGTGGGCGATCTGCTGATCGTTCGCATCATTGAGTTCCCGGAGCTCCTTCTCCAGATGAAGGAGCATCGTCTTGGGCGTCGACGTCGGGAACGTGATGTCGCTCCAGGAACCGATCTCCGTCTGAAGGCCATCGAGGGCCTCCTTCTCGATGATCGGCATCGTCACCAGGACTCCGTCGTCCTTCATGTACCGGGCGACGTCCTGGGCCAGTTGAGCCTCGGCATCCGAGGTCGTGTTCACGATCGGATTCCGAAGATGGGCGACCTCATCATATTCCGAGGGCCGCTTGCTCAGCCACCAGGCATAGGCGGAATCGATCAGATTGCTTTCACGCTGCGTCGTCATCAGTCCTTCCTTCCGACTTCCGTCCAGGTGCCGCCTGTCACGAGCCCTTCCGGCACGGTGGAGATCGGCGGCGCCGCCTTCTTCCTCTTGGCCGGCTTCTTCCGGACGAGCGGCTTGTTCGCGATCACGCAGAGGGAAGATCCCATGGAACGGTAGTACTCCCGGTTCTTCTTGGCCCAGCGCTCGCCTTCCGCCCGGGTCTCCGTCTTGTGGACCGTCCGGAGTGGACAATTCGCCAGTACCAGGAATTTTGCTTCAGGCTTTTTCATTTCGCTTTCGCTTTCTTCACCTTGAGAATGCCCTTGCCTTTGCAGGTCTTGCAGGTCGTCTGGAGGGCTGCGCCTCCTTCGTGCCAACCGCAGCCGTCGCAGTCGTCACAATACGCGTGCGTCGGTTCGGTCCGGCTGAGCAGCTCTCCCGTCTCCGCGAAGTGCTGGAGTTGGGGAAGAAGTTCGAGAACCAGCTTTCGGTCCAGATGCATCCGGGCGCTCTTGGTCGTGCCCTCCGGCACCACAACCGGAGTCCAGCCTTGGCCAGGGATTAGGATCTGCAGCTTCACCTCGTCGATCCCCAGCCAGATGGCATCGGCCGTCGCGAGGCTGGACTTCTGGATGCTGCACTTGGCCCCGTACAGATCCGTGAACTCGCCGAGCAGGAATCCGCGGCGAGTCGGCTTCAGTTTCAGGCTCATGCCGTCTCCTTCACCAGCCGAAGAGGCTGCACCACAAGCTTGCGCTGATTGGCCGGGGTTCCCGCACCGGCCCAGAAGTACTCGCCGCCTTCGTTGAAGGCGTGGATGAAGCCGTTGTTGTCGCTGTATTCGGACTTGAAGCCGACGACGTCTCCGAATAGGAACGGTCCTGTTGGGCATTCCGCCAAGGTCGTCGGGTCGCCATCAGGAACGAGCTCGACTTTCATTTGGCCTCCACGCAGTTCGATTGATACCGCTGGTCACAGGCTTCCTTGTCCTTGCATTCCCAATGGCTGATCAGTAAATCTTTCACGAAGCAGATCCTTTCTTCCCAGCAACCGTCAGGCCTTCCGTGGCGATCTGCTTCTGGATCGCAAGGCCCAGCGCAATGTCTTTCCGACGCTGCATCTTGTCGCGCCCCTCGAAGTAGTAGGCCCGTGCGGCCGCGTAGATCGCTTCCAGGCGCAGGATGTACGGGCAGGTAACCGAATGCATCGCGAGCAATCCGCACTCGCCGCAAGGGCGCCGGTCCCGGACGACGGCATGGCAGGCCTCGCAGAGGCCGGACCAGACCGCGGGCTGTGGGCAGAGATTGCACCGCTCGCCACCATAGGCCCACTGCACCGTCTTGGGATCCTTCATGAATCCACGATCTTCTTTCCTTCGATCGGACCGTATTGGGCCAGCACCTTGTCGATCCAAGTCTGCGTCTTGGCCTTAGCCATGACGAGCTTGTGGCCGCTGCCGCTCTTCCCCACCACGCCCTCGAACGTCACCTTGGGCGAGAGATCGTCCTTCCCCTCCCGGATCCGGTCGACGAAGCCGCGGGTCCAGTTGAAGCAGCCGAGGAAAGGTGCGATCCGAAGATGCTTGAAGTTGTCGAGGAACTCTTTGGGACCCAGGATGCCCTTCTTGTTGGGGCAGGCATCGAACAGAGTCAAGGTCTTTGGATCCTGGGGATCATGCTTTCCGGCAAAGGAATTCTTTCCCCAGAACTCCATGAACACGATCAGATGATCCCAGCGGTTCTTCTTGATGACCTCGTTCAGCTTCTCCTGCCAGAACTCGAGGAACAGCGGAATAGCCAAGCCGAAATCAGGATCGGTGTGATCGAACAGGCGATTGCGAGTGCCGAACTTGTGCCAGCCCTGCTTCCGGCTGTATTCGAAGCGCAGATTGGAACCGTCGAGCTTGTCGAAGACGTAGGCAGCATCCATTTCGCGGAACTTCTGCCCGTTGCTGGATTGAATTGAAGGGTAAGGCTTCACGGGCCTAATGGTAGACCGCGTTTACCTCTGGGTCAAGATAAAAATGACGCGAGCTACCAACCCATTTTCTCGCGCTGACGCTTGTTCAAGATGTCCTGCCAGGCGCTCGGAGGCATCCAGAAGACGATATGTACGCCGGCGTTGATGGACTCGAAGTTCACTTGATCCCATCCGTTGTGCTTTAGGACTCTCATCACCTTTTCCCAGTTCTTGTGTTCGTTTCTTACCGTGCTCCAAGGATCTTGAATCCAGCCGTATTCCGTCCCGACGATGACGACTCCAGGATCTGGATCATGCCAGCCTTGAGCGACACCATCATCCGACCAGGAGGGACGGACTGACTCCAGATATTCCTTGCGAGCGGGAGGTCCATAAACTTGAACAAACGCCTCGCGGACGGCATCCGCGAATTGATTGGCGATCTGGTCGATTTTGCTCATTGTGTCCCTCAGGGACAGCAGAAGGCCGTGTTGTCGGGGATGTTCCCGTTCGCGAAGAAGATGCTATCGAAGGAGCCCTTCCCGTCGGCCTCATCGTTGTCCGTAATGATGATATCCATAACGGAAGGAGCTCCGGTGACAGGTCCAGGGACCAAAGGCGTGAGCGGGACATTCACGCCGTCCAACGTCAGAGTAAGGTTGCCCAGGCCATCACCCTTTAAGATGACCGAGTGCGTCGCCCCTTGCGCCGGAGTCCATGTGAACGTATCGAGAGTCGCCAGGTCTCCGGCAAAGCCAGTTCCATCACCCGTAAACTGGACGAGAGCCACCGCGTTACCGGCGCCGTTGAAAGCTCCGATGATATAGACCTTGTTGAAGGTCGGGGTAAAGTTGACCTCGGTGAACTCAAACCTCAACGTCCACGTCCCCGCCGGAGTCAGGACGGATTTTCTGATCTCGCCCTGAGGGAGTCCGCTGAAGAGTGGACCGCTCCCGAGGTAGACCTTCTGGTCCGCGAAGACAACGGTGCCTGGTGGAGTTTCCACGCTCCAGCCGACGTTTCCCGTGGTAAAGCAATCGGCGAAGAGGTCGGCATTCACGCAGACAGGAGTAGGAGGCGGTGTCGGCGTAGGCGCAGGCGAAGGAGTAGGCGCAGGAGTCCCATTGTTTGCCCAAAGGCCAGAGGCCGGACCTCCGGTGGGCGAGAGACTCGGACGAGCCGTGGGCGTGGGTGCTGCCACGTTGAAGCAAACCATCTGAGGAGGCCGATTAGGTTGCACGGGCGGCTTCACCGTGCATATGGCCTTCGGTGGTCGAACAACAGAGGGCGGCGCGGTCGGACGGGCAGGGCCCGGACGAGGCTTCCCCATCATCAGGTCACCAGATCGATCATAACAACTTCGATATCGTCATCCAGCGGTCCCATGTCCGAACGCCAATCATCCCACTCGGAGATCGCATCCGTCCACCGCTCTTCCTTGACTGCCTTGATGATGGAGCGAAGCTTGTCCGCATCATCCTCATCGAATCCGATCGAATCAAGGTCGGTTTGAGCCAGATATTCGATGCTCTTGGCCGCGGCTTGGTTCGCGACATGCTCGTTCAGGAACACGGTATAGTCCGTTTCCCTCGAGATGTCCTTGGAGATCAACAGCCATGCCTTATCAGCAGCCATTTTTTATCCCTTGAAGTCGATCCGTGGATGTCTCTGCTCATCGATGACGAATCCAAAAGGACTACGTTCATCGTACTCGTCTGCCGGTACGACGAAATAAGCCGTGTCCTTGGGAAGCTTGTAGTCGGCCGTGCGGCCGCCGCGGCCAGCGAAGACCACGACTTGACCCGGAGGGACCTGGCTGTGCCAGTCGCCCCAAGCCGCCAAGCCGAGATAATCGTTCTTATGTAGAATCTTGAATGCGGTCTCGTCTTTAGCGCGAGATTCTCCCGGAGGAATAACTTCCTTGTAGTAAAGCTCGTATGCCATCGGAACGTAATTCTTCAGGATTTCCTTGGCCCGGGCTCTCTCTTCCTTGGTGAAGGCATTAGGGAAGACGGTCGCTACGATCGACCAGTCGACATCCTCTTCATAAGCCCCATCCGGACTCCGCATGTATTCGGGAATGAGGAGGTTGAGTTGCTTTTCAACCAGGATGCCGCCATGACTGGCTGTCGAAATGCTCACGATTCCTGGAGAGAGAACCTTTCGCGACTGGACGGGGCCCCACTCGTGCATGAGGATCTCCTAGGGGCGGAACAGTCGCTGAGTTTCTGGACCCTCCAGGGGGACTGGAAGGCCATCCCAAGGATACCTTCGGTAGGCCGCTCTTTCAAGACTAGCGTGCAAGCCTCTCCAGAACCAGCTTGAGAGCCTCATCCGGTTCAAGGCGTTCAGTGTCGATCACGATCTCAGGATTTATCGGTGCCTCGTAGGGAGCTCCAAGGCCGGTGACATTCTTCTGCTCGTAGATTCCTCTCGTATCCCGGCTCTGGGCGACCGATTGGCTGCAGCGAGTGTAGATCTCGACGAACTGGATGCCGTCGCCGCCGGCTTCCGTCCTGGCCTCTTTCCTGCCCGCGAGATATGGCGAGACGCTCGCCACGACCGCGACCACCCCGTTACGAGCTAGGAGCCGCGCAATCCAGGCAATCCGCCTATTGTTTTCCAGCCGGTCTTCTTTGGAGAATCCCAGGGATGCTGAGATGACCTTCCGGATATCGTCGCCATCGATGATGTCGGCCGGCGTTCCCAGGTTTCGGTAATGACGGACGATCCGGCGCGCGAGAGTTGTTTTTCCCGAAGCTGGAATGCCGGTGATCCAGAGGATGGGAGCCTTGCTCACGCTTCGAGTTCCTGCGCTCCTACCCACAGTCGGAGGATCAGGTTCGCCAGTTCCTCTTGATGCTCATCGTTTGCCATATCAGCGATCGCCTGAAGATAGCCGGAATGATACGCACGCATCACGGACCCGACAGGCGTCCTTAGCGCGGCTTCATAAGCTTCCTTGGCGCGCTCATACGCAAGATTCCGCTCTTCGACGGTGTGAAGTCCCATCAGCGGCTTTCTACGTGTCGTCATAAGCGCTCCCTAATATTCGTGCGGCAGCAGAAGGGTCGTCATCAGATGGCCGTCGTCCGTGATGATATAGAAACGGACACCGGTAGACAACGTGTAGATACTCATCACCATGCCTTCCGTGGCCATATTCTGCCGGTTCAGATCGACATCAGGAGATTCCCCGAAGTCACCGCTGAAATGACGGTCGAGATACTTGGCCGGCTGCTCTCCCGATTCTTCGAACGCGGCTTTCGCACCTGAAGTAATGCTCACCTGTGGTGAGGCAAATTGTGCCGGATTTGAAATGCCCATGGTCGGCGCCGGCGCCTTCGGTTGATGCCGTGCTTCGTAGCGCTTCCGTTCCTCATCGCGGCGAAGCTCAGAGATATAGAGATCATGTTCCCGCTGGCTGCGGATGTAGTTCCAGCCACCGCGAGTATCATGCTTCCTGACGTTCTTCTGCGCTTCCATCTCGTCGAATAGGGAACAGATCAGGTAAGCGTTCTTCCATGCCTTCTTAGGGACCAATTTGTCGATATTCTTCCGGATCAACGAGAAATAGGCATCCGAATATGCCTTTTCGTAAAGTTCTGCCTCGCCAGCATTCATGATCCACTCGGATGGTGGGTGAATGAACCCAAACCAACGGATCATGGTCGGGTCAGGACTGGTTTGCCAGGTCCAGTTCCGACGTGCTTCTTCCGTGCCTTCGCGTTTGCCCTCGGAAATGATCATGGCCTTTCGAGGGTGATATTTTACGATCTCCGGCATCTTGCGTCCCAGAGTGATACCGAAATCATCTGGATCGTGACCGGCTTCTACATGAGTGGCAACTGCAGAGACCAGGCTGCAGAAGATCGGAAGTTTTCCCTCAAGCTCGCGTGGAATTAAGTCGGAAATGGATTCCTCTAATTGCTTTGTATAAGCTTCTGTGAAGGCTTCAGTCCAAATATTCCTCTCTCTGGCGCTGATGGATCTGGACTCACGGTATTGGTCCCACATCTCGCGACCGGAAATCGGGAGACCTTCTCTCAGTTCATGATCAAAGGTCTTATCCGCAAGTTCAGCGATTCTCTTGGGTGTGAGCGCCAACTCTCGTGCATCCCGCCGGAAAGCGAACCGGCTCCACGCTCTTTGGATTTCGAATAGCCCGGCTTCAGTACCGTACTCGCGCCACAGATCCAAACTACGATTTACGACCAGACGATTACCCCAGGCATTATGGTCGAAGCCGTAGGATGATCTTTTCATCCCTTGCCTTTGCCTTTTCGCTTTTCCCTGTCGATAAACTGCCAGGTCCAGCCGCCGCCAAGCGGATAAAGCTTCATGGGTCCGCGGCCGCGGATATAGACCTCGACCGCCGGCTCTACCTGAGTCTCATTTTCCTGATCTTCAAAGGTGGTGATGAAGGCATCCTGTTTGGGATCGTATACCGTAGGAGCGACGTGCTTCGTTTTCAGGGTGGTCTTTGAATACTTCATCGCCTCGTCGAATTCGAAGTATGGGACCGCCCAACCATTCCAGTTCTCTCCGGTTGACCACACGCGATAGGTCTTCTCGACCCAATCGGCATAGACATCGACCGCTTTCCAGGCCGGGTTCTCGAGCTTCTCTTGAGGAACCTTGATGAAATCGTATTCCTCGACTTTGATCGGGTTGATGACCAGACCGAAGCCTCCACCGCGCGGGAAGGCATGAATCGTCCCGTCACCGTCCACGGAGTCGACCACGATGGCCCATTTGGTCCATTCATCGAGGTGCTTCCGCGGCACGATGATATCGTTGTGCTCAAAATAACGCATCGTGGCTCGCGGGCGGAATGCCTCTAGGGAAGGCCTAATGGGGGAGGGAAGGCCTTCTACGACACTGGTAACTATACCCTTGGCTCTAAAGGCCTTCAAGTTATAATCCTGCTGAATGATCTCGATCGACGTCGGAGGAGGGCTCCTGGCCCTCATCGATGACGAAGATCTCCCCCGGGTGGCCCCCTTCACCTGGAGGATCCGCGAAGACGGCTATGTCCAGCGGACCTGGATCGAAGACGGCAAGACCTGCCATGAGCTCCTTCACCGCTTCATCATGAATGCCCGGGAAGAGGAGGTGGTGGATCACGAGAACGGTGACCGCTGGGACTGCCAGAAGGGGAACCTCAGGGTCGCAACCTTGAGCCAGAATGCCGCCAACCGCCCTACGACCTCCCTGGAAAGGGACTGGAAGGGCATTTACCCGCACGGAAACCGCTGGAAGGCCCGGATCAAGCTGGAAGGCCAGAACGTCTATCTGGGGAGCTTCCAGACGCCTCAGGAGGCCGCTTACGCCTACGACGTGGCCGCGAAGCGCCTTTTCGGGGACTTTGCCCGCCTGAACTTCCCCTAACGGCTTCGCAACGACCAGAGGGACTTCCCCTCGTTCTTCTTCACCCAGGCCTCGATCGCCGGCTTGAGATCTTCAATTGAAAGTGCCTGGGCAATCGCTGGGCTGTATTTGTTGATCGAAGGTTGTTCATCCGGGGAATGTTTCGGAACGGCAAGCAAGGCGCCGGCGGGAAGGTGGATTGGAAGGGATCCGTCTCGAGGTGTCAAGGTGACCGGAGGAATCAGATATCCGGCGAATTTCCCATCCGAGGTCTTCCAAGGGTAGATGTCGTTCTGCGGGTCCCCGACCAGGATGGTCATGGGCTGAAGTATAGCCTAGACCTTCATCTCTTTCCAACTGATCCGTTCGGACTTCTTGTGCGTGAATCTCGTCAAGGTAACCTCAAAGCCATTCTCCTTGAGGGCCTTCACGAGGATCCGGGAGAGGTCCTCCCGCGCGATCGAGATCGCATCGTAGCACTCCTTCCCACCCGGCTCCTTCTGGATCCGGATGTTGAAGTAGACATCGGTGCTCTTTTCGACGTTCATCTATTCAAGGGCTTTCTCACATTCCACCGAGCAGCAGCAAGTCGCCGGCGCTCCGGCATACACCAAGTCGCCGCAGTTCATGCACTTCCCGATCGGGAGCGGGCCATGATCTCGCTCGTTGTATTCCTCGTAGCAGCCCTGCTTACCCATCTTGAACTGTCCGACGGTGGGATCGACAACCGTTCCATCGGGAGTCTTGAGCCACCAGTGCGCCGGCATCCCGTCGATAGGCGACGTGTAATAGCCGCGGCAGAGGATGAGCTCAGGAAACGCTCTCTGCATTTCCTTCGATCTGGCCTGGCACATCCCGGCACCCAGATTCCCTTTGTAATTGGCGATCCAGGCATCGTACTCATCCGTCTTCGCAGTCATTTCTTGTCCTTCTCGCAGATGCAGGTCCCCATTCCATTCATGAGGGATCCGCACATCCGGTTTTCATGACGAAAGTGATTGCAAGCCCAGCAGCGCGGATGCGTCCCCAGCTTCCACGCGCCAAACACTGCTGCGATACAGACGATCAGGACGACCATGATGACGAGCAGCCGGCCACAGCCATCCGACTGTTCCTGTTTCTTGATCGATTCACTTACCGGCTGCCAGCGACTCATCGGTTAACTCTCTGATCATTCTTCGAAGTTGCCATGATCTGGATGCGGATCTCCTCCCATCCCTTGCGGGCGGCTTTTCCGGTGATCTCATAGTACTCACCGCCTTTCACCTCGATCCGGAGTTCATCGCACTCCGGATCATTGTCGGGATCCTTGTCGAACCTGATCTCCGTGATGCTCTTGAGTGGGACTCCGATCTGGCTCTCTTCGTCATCCGTGAAGTAGATAAAAGTCATCGGCTCTCCTTCCTATTCCTTGATTGACAGATTGATCGCATTGGTCGCCAGTTCGATCAGGTCGACGGGCGAGCAGGTCGAACAGTGGTAGCCCATACATTGGTGCTGCCGGGCCCGGTTGCCCAAACTGTCCCGGATCTCGACCAAGGCATCTCTCGTGGCCTGAGCATGCTGATGGAGCAGGCAGAAAGCTACTTCAGGAGCAGCCGAGCCGTCCTCATAAATCAGCATCTCGCAGCCGCACTCCAGTTCCTGCTTGATCAATCAGTCCCCCACCTTCGTCATCCACCTGTCGAACTTCCGTTGAAGGGCGGTCTTCGTCTCCGTGAAGGCCGAAGACGCGCAGACCAGGACGTGCGTCTCGGGCTTGAACCAGTCCTTCCAGATCAATTTGATGAACGCATCTGCATTCCGCGAGCTGAAGAACTTGCATGAGAATTCGGCGCCGCGACCGTTGCTGTCGTAGAAAGTCTCGTACCAGTCACCCCGTTCGTCGTCCCAAACGGGATTCGGCTCTTCTTTGATGGAAACGTGATAGTGAGGATTCCCAGGCCATCGATCGACTCTGACGATGACCTGGCGCCGTTTGTCACAAGGAAACTTGCGCTTCAGAGGGAAATGGTGGTCCTCAAGATACTTCTCCCAGCGACGTTTGTCGTGGTCGATCCGCTCGTCAAGACTGGTCTTCTTTGCCATTACCGGGACACGTCCATGATGTCGTAGGCAATCTGCCTCGCGCAGTTGCAGTTCTTGCCCTGGCACTTCCAGACGTGATCCGCCGCGATCTGCCGGCAGCGATCGCGTTCCGCCAGGATAGCCGCCTGCGTCTCCATGAAGTGAGGAGGCAATCCAGGAGGCGACTCTGGAATGATGATGACGCGATTCGGCCCGTGCGTCGCGCAACTCATCCGGCCGCCGGTGGAATCGCAGCCCGGACAGCCTTGGATCGGTATGTTGTCCATTGCTGGCTCCTCAGGTCTTCTGAACCACTTCCACCCAGGCCGGCTCAACGAACCGTCCGGTCTTATTCTCTTCGCAGTCTTTGTTCGCGCAGATCCAGGCGACTTCTTCGCGACGGTAGGCTTGTCCTTCGTCAACGCCCAAGACGCTGATTGTCTTGGAGGCAAGCATCCACCCACACTTGCAGCTTGGAATCTTCATGGCTAAACAGACTCCCAGTTAACATCCCCGCAGCGCCAACACCAAAGCCATCCTTGAGCGTCCTGGCCTTCGCCCCAATAATCCACGCCGCCGCCCTCGACATGCTCGAACAGCTCTATCGTGCGGCCTTCGGTATCGTCTTTGTCGGCGTAGATCACGATCTCGTCGCGGTAGTCATCGAAGCCGCAGCTCGGGCAGCAGTAATTGTCCTCGACCAGCCAGCGCAGGAAGCGCTTGAGGCGCGTAAGGTGCCCACTCCAGAGCCAGTCCTTGACCTTAGGATAGAGCGGATACCGCGCCTTCCACCCGCTCGAGCCTCCTTCGCGCAGGTCCCAGTGACTGAACCTGCTCCAAAGCCTCCGCGCCGGCACTCGGATGAAGAAGGCGAAGAAACGCCAGAACCACCAATACCTCGAACGTTCCGGCGGCCGCATGGTAGGCCTGGGAGGACGCTCATCATAGTCGTCGAAGGCCTCGTCCTCGATATGCCGGCGATGGTTCTCATTGTCGAAATCCAGCTCGGTGCCGGGCGGCAGCGCGATCTTCGTCTTCCTGCTCATCTGCGTTCCCCTCTCCAGTAAGCTTCGACTTCCTCCACCGTCCGGGTATCCGGTCGATGGCAGGGACATGGGCATAGATTCGTCTGGCGCGCCGTTTCCGTCTGCAGGTACGGATGGCCGCAAGAACTGCATTCCTTACCAGGAGGCAGAGGCGTCATGAGGTCTTCTTCTCGCTCGATAAGTGAAGTGTTGCCATATCCGCTTCGCTCACGGCCGCGAAGACGGCATTTTTCGGATCCAGCCTCCAGGCCTTGCCGTAGATCTTGCCCCGTTCGTGGGAGATGACCGCGCACCAGCGGCCGCGGCTATAGGAAAGGGTGAAGCGCATCCACCGGGATCTCTTCAGGATCCGGTCGACGCCGTCCAGGAGTGGCTCTTCGCTCATTTTCTGGACTTCCTGCATGCCGGGCATGACTTCTGCCAGCCGCAATGAGAGCAGTGTCCCGACCAGCAGTTTTCTTTGCAACGCTTGGTCGGCTGGCAGCGGAAGGGCTTCATTCCTGCCATTTTGTGATGACGTTCCAACGGCTTATGGCCTCTTTTGGGGCACGTCCTCTTGCCGCAGCGCGTTCTCTTATCCATGGATCGTAACGGTGACTCGCACCGCTTCCCAGCCCTTCCAGCACCGGTTCTTCGGATCTGGCTTCATTCTGAAGAGGATCGGCAGATCCATCCCGGACGTCCCGTAATACAGCCCCCTCTTCTTCATCGCCCAGGCGGTCACCCGCTTCATCTTTGGGCTCATGGTGCTGAGGTCTTTGATCATGATCAGCGACATCCCTTCTGATGGCTCTGGATGGAGAAGGTGTAGCCCTTCTGTATCATGTTCACGATGCTGCTGACCAGGCAGGCCGGCGCGAAGTCCGGCATCAGGAGCAAATCAGGTTCCGGTCTACCCTGCTCGAACGAAAGGGTCACATGTTGCGGTTCCGTGATCCCTTCTTTGTAGAGGGCACCTTCCAGGGAAAAGCTTCCGCAGGTCTCGAGCCATTCCTTCGTAATGTTCATGTTAAATCCTGCTCGTTCAAATGCCACAGATCGGACAGATCCCATCCACCATCACCTTGCGGTGGTCGAGACAGAAGACGCCCTTCTGCTGTTTTGGCATTTCGGTGAGCGTCCCGATCTCTCTGGAATAGTTCATGAACTTCTTCAACTTCTCGATCTTCGCCGCCTTGTCCTCATCGCGAATGATGAGGCCGAGCAGCTCCGCGGTCGCCATGAGGTCAGCCAGTTCTCGCTCGAGGCGCCGCTTATTGTCCTCGGCCTGACCAGGTTGGATCTCGGTCATCCCGAAACGCGCGGCCTTGCAGGCTCGCTGTGCGACCTCGGCGCACTCTTCAGTCAGGACCGTCAGCAGATGCTCGAGCTCGTTCATCTCTAAAGTCCCTTGTTCCCTAGACAGTGACGGCACGGCTTCAACGTCCCATGATCGGAGCAGAATGTGTCGCACTCCCGCTCATGCTGATCGCCGCGGCATCCACAGAGCCTCTCGCTAGGATCCCCTGGGAAAGGACAATAGGCCTTATGGAATGCGGTGCCGCATTGCTGATGACACCGAACCCAGTTTTTCTTGAGTTCCTCGATCTGAATGTTCAGTCGCCGGATTTCTGCCTGAGCGTCCATCAGATCACGGGAGATGGATCCGGCCACGGCCACGCCAGGCTCGACGACGGGCGGGCATTCTCTCAGGATGTCGTGCATCCCGCGGCATCTCGGACAATAATCGCCCATAGCCATTTCAGCACCTAAGAACGACGAAACGATTCCGTCTCGTAGCACGGGAGGTTAAGCCATCCATGCCAAACTCTGCCGTATCTGGGTGGTTTGTTCGGCTCACACTCCATCCCGACGAATACTGCTCCCACGGGGACCTCGATCGACGGCTTTCCGTCCACGATGCAGGATGCTATTTCCGGTTGTCTTGCCTTCCTATCGGCCGCCTTGGCTTCCATTCTCTTTTCTAGCCATTCCGGAAGATCGAGCTTGATATAGCCTGAAGAGCCATAGTTCATGACGGCCCCGCAGACCTCCTGGAGCATCGTCAATTCCTTCTCCTGCCGCTCCGTGATGCCGCCGCCTTTGTACTTCTTCAGGATCAGCTTGAACCGCCGCCCGTTGGCGATATCCCACCACTTGAGAATCCAGGGCTCCAGACCTCTACTCATTCGGTTTTTGAATGGATTTCTGAAGAGTTTCGGCAACCTCGGCTAGGGCAGCCTTCTGTTCGTTCGTCCAGGGAGCGGACTGCTCCTCGGTGGACAGCGAGAACTGCGTGCGCTTGAGGACGGGAACGAACGTGATGTCTTTCGCCAGATCGCAGGCTTCCATCCACTGCTTGAGCAGCTTCCGAAATTCATCGACCTTCAGCTTGAGCTTGCTGTTCTCGGAAAGCAGCTTGGTGAAGTCTGTGATACAGGGGTGGCTCTCTTCGGGACGCCCACACAGGTCGCAAAGCATCAAGTACCTCTATTCTGTTCCGGCTTCCGTACCTTCCAGTCGATCTTGTCCTGCTGCCACTGGCCCGACTTCTTCAGCTTCCGGACCATCTTTGGGTGCTTGGCTCTCATGTGATTCGCGTAGTCCTGCCATTCGAGCAGAAGCTTCCCGCAAAAGCACTTCACGTCCAGGATCGTATGGCCCCTCTTGTGGCCCCAATACCGATCCTTCGAAAAGCCGCCATCCCACTGGCGCATCGTTAGACGACGTCGATCCGGCCGCGCTTCAGGACCGAGGTCATCTTGACCGAGAGCGGGTACCCCATGTCCCACCCGTTCTTCCTCATGGCCCACTTCTTGGCCTTTCGGATCGCGGCTTCTGGGGTTCCCTTCTCGAGGACCCAGAGCGTCAGGTCCTTGATGACCGGCCGCTTCTCACCGTATTCCTTGAGCCGGACATCCAACCCCACTTCGTAGACGTTCATGAAATCCCCCTTTACTCTTCCGGATACTCAGGATTCGGGCCCGGATGGGCTTCTTTTGCTTTGGCATTGAGCGTTGCCGCCATCTTGCGAAGCATCTTCGCCTCTTCATCCCGATCATGGATGAAGGCAGCCTGGGCATCCTGCATCAGCACGCCGGCGGCCTGCTCGAGGCCGGCACTGATCCCGACTTTGAATGAATGGGCGCAATGGGCCTCGATCGCGAGATGGCAACGGCACTCGCAGCTATTGCGGCATTCCCCGAACTTGCACTTGCAGCCGGTCATCGCGTCCATACCTCGACGTATTCGTGGAACTCGGGAGCCCATTCCAAGGACTTCTTGAATCCCCATCGTGCCAGGATTAGCTGCATGAGGCCCAGTGGGGTTGGAACCTCGACTTTGTATCCGTCCGCTTCGACGCCCTTGATGAGGCGTGAGAAGGCTCCTTCGCCTTTGTTCCTGGACTCGATGAAACTGATCGTGCACTTCTTATCGGTGATCCAGAGATAGGAGCCTTCCTCAAAGTTCTCCTTCGTGAAGCCCCAGTGCTCAGGCGCCTGTCCAGGCTCGACCATTCCGTCTTTCATGCGAGCTTCTTGATCATCTCCAGGCCCCGGCATTCTGCAAAGCAGTGACAGGGCGTGTGTTTTAGATTCTCTTCCTTCACTCGATGAATCCGTTCGGTTCCATTGATCAGGAGAGCAGCGATCTCGACGCGCTTCCCCGCCATTCTGATCACGCGGCAGGGAATCATTGCGGTGAAGCAGTAACCGCGCGTATTGGCCCGCTTCCAGATCCATGGGTACTTTTTTTCGTCGTAATTCATCAGGACCTTTCACTACCCTTGATGTCGAACACCTTCCCGGAATCCCGACGAAGCTCGACGAGTTGGAGCCAGAGGAACAGTTCCGTCTTCGTGGCCGGCCGGAACCGATAGCCGTCTTCCGTGGCCACCCAGTTACCTGCCCTGCATTCGAGCCTGACTTCCTGCGGCTTCATCCTCAGTCCTTCATGAAGGTCGTGGGAGGGCGCAGGACGACTTGGAAGCCGCAGCCTGGGCAGACGTGGCGATACTGCTTCCCGGCCGGGATGACCATATGCGACGGCGGCTGATGCCTCGGATTGAGGCAGCGATCCTGGATGGGAATGTCCTCGAAGCCGCTCTTCCGGTCGTTCTTCTTCACGGCCGCTCCTTTCGAGCCTTCATACTCTTTTCCGACGATCTTTCCAGACCGACCTGATCCATCACCTCGAGCGTCGCCAGCAGCTCCTTCGCTCTCCTGATGTCGGGCAGATCCATCTTCGGATCAAGGTATTCGTGAATGGTCCTAGACAGACTACGAGCCCGAGCCCGGAGCGCCTCGTACAGGGCCTCGTTGTCCATCATCACACCGCGTTACTTCGTCACGTCCTCGGTGTTGATGACGTGGGCGTTGAGGCCCTTGGGCGACTGGAAGAGCATCTCGAAGTAGTCGCGCGCCGACTGCTCGGTGAGCGCCGTGTCCTTGTCGACCATCGAGCCTTCGATCTCGATCAGGACGCGGATCTTCTTGACGGGTTTGGCCTTTTCCTTTTTCTGGAAAAGGGTCTTCTTGGTGGACATGATCAATCTCCTTCCTTGAAACTGGTACCGTTACGGCAATAATGGTAACTTGGTTTACCAGTCAGGTCAAGAGATTGAAATGAAAGAAATTCTAGGCCGATTCGTCGTCCCGATAACCGACGCCGAACTTGAGGGGACGATTCCACATGCCATAGAATTCGCCGATGGTGGCCGACTGTCCTTCGCCTTCATTCCATCGGTGGAGGCCGTTGACCTTGGCGTGCTGGTTCCAGCGCTTCGCGAGGGCTTCTTCGGCTTCTTCTTTCGTCTTGCCGACGCTCGTGAACTGGAAGTGGGGCGTGTGCATCTCGGCGACCCAGACGACGTCTTTGGCCATCTCTATACCCTCAGCTATCTGAGGAGAGCATAGCCTGGTCTTAGCCAGGATTCGAGAGCTTTCCGGGGGTGAGGAGAAGAGCCGATCCCATTACGATGCCGGCGATTCCAAACATCCACCATTCCGGCTTCAGCATCATCCCTTCCTTTGTCATAGGAAAGGGAGGAATGACCGGCGTCCTTGGCCTGAAGATATCTCCGAAGAAGACGAACGTCTTGGTCGGCGCCACCACCGCGCTGGCGGCCGTGGTGCCGAACATCCGGAGGAATCCGCGGCGCCCCAGCTTCTTCAGATCTTCTTCTTTGGCGACATGAATCATTTGATCACTCCAGCGAGTCCTTTGATGATGAAAGTCTTACACGGACAGCGGCCATCCTTCTTCGGATCCGGAACAACGATCAGGCATTCGAGCGTGCCGTCGAATTCATGGTGCTCGAGGTCATGGTTGCAGTCTGCGCATTTTTCCAGGGGTCCGAGAGCCGCCGGGCAATGGACGCACCTCATCATCTGCAGATGGCCATGTGTGGTCAGGATCGGTTCCCAATGATGGCCGCTTTTGTTGCAGCGTTTGCAGTATCCCTTGCAGAGTTTCATGGCGCTCTTGTTGGTCTTCATGTTACCAGCACGATCCCCGTTCCGGCTCATCTCCTTTGATCCGACAGGAGAAACAGGTGTCCACCTTGTTTTCGACCTCGAGGGCATCCAGCTTGCTATTACAGAGCTTGCAGGTCATCCAGACGATGCCACCCAGCCGCTCCGGCTCCATGATTTCACAGATCGTGCGTGCGATCTGGAATGGGTCTTCCTTCGCGTCACGCTGAATAGAAGACTGGAGGACCTCAAGCACGTCCTTGGCCATGGAGACATCCTTCATGGCGATCGCGCGGAGCTTCTCGACGAAGAGGGATACAGCTTTCTCGTCCAGCATATCCGGATCGTCGTCCTTCATGTGCTCTTCCCCGGCGCGAAGCCCTGGAAGGCGCCTTTGCCGTCGTGCTTGAGCTCGTCCACGCTGCCTTCGGAGTCGATGTAAAGGAGTCGGCGTTCTCCAAGCATTCCGTTCCGATGAAGATCCCGAACCACAGCCTCGGCATCATTCGTCACGGTCATCGAGCCTTCCCCGACGTCCTTGATCAAGATCTGATCTTCCGTCTGGAGTTCCACCCGATATTTTGCCCTGGTCATGATCAAAGTTCCTTCCTGACGCCAGTCAATACTTCCTCTACTCTTTTCGCCCAGCCCTGGATCTCTCGCATATAAGCGATCGCCAGTTCCTGGGCCTTCACGTCGTCCGATTCGTCCCACCAAATGGTCTCGAGAGCCTGTCCCAGGGCGGAGGCTTCTGCCGAACCCATCTGATGGAGCTTCGCCTGGAGATCTTCGAGATTCATCTTTTGTTAGGCTCCGTATAGATGCGGCGCTCAGCTACCCAGAGATCCGGCAGGAATCGGGGCTTCATATGCCTGAGGAAGTGCCGGCGCCACCGGATGGCGAAGTCGTCCAGATCTCTCAGCTTGGAGACGATGATCTCGGCCGCCGAGGTCGTGACGATGCCATCCTTGATGATATCGAAGACGTTTTCAGGATCTTCAGGAAGGAGTTCTTCTTTCCCGAGGTAGGTCTTCACGATCTTCTCGAAACGATCCCGTCTATCGAAGGGGAGCTTATCCCGATGACGATGAAGGGTAATCGCGGCCTTCATGATTTGGGCTTCGTCGTCATTGAGGGTAGTCGTTCCCCAGGGAGGAACGCCATGCTCATGAGCGATCGACTGCTTGAGTTCCTGAGCCCGCTCCTCATAGGAATCATGGCATCCCAGGCAGAGCAGAAGAACATCGTAGAACCAACGGCCATTCTCGTAGCTGTCCTTGGGGAAGTATCTCCTATAGCAATAGGGGACAATATGGTGATGGGACAGGTTATCCGTGATCCCGCAGACAACACAGCGGTTCTTGAACTCCTGAAGGAAATAAGGGTCACCGTGATGCCCAGGGCCTTTGGGCTTGAAATTGAGGCGAATGACGGGAGGCTCTTTCGTCACGATGTCCGCCAGGCCCATTGAGAGGTACCAGTTCATGCGCTCCTGGTCACAGCGAAACATGACGGTATCGCCGGTCAGAACCACACAATTTCCGTAAAGGCTGGTAGTCGCTTTCATTAGATCATCGGCTTCGCTGCCGTGCTTATTGCTGTTTCACCGAATTAGGACACCCACAGAAGCAGCGAGGATTACCGTTTTCTCTGAAGTGCTTTGTGATGTTTGAAATCGTGCTCCCACCATGGGCCAGATAAAGCTGAGTGGCCTTCTCTACGATCTCTGCCAGAACGTCGCGCTTCAGCTCCGCCCAATAGTGCTTTTCATCCGAGACAACTTCCTTGCAGATGATCTCAGGACTCATTTGCAACTTGGTCAGGTAGCTGCAGACGTCTCCGGAGATCCGCTTCATGTCTTCGAGCGTGAGATCACCCTGTAGCATTATCCACCAGTCTTTTGGGGCTCAATCACTTCGACCCAGAGTCCATTTACACGTCCCCAGAGACGGAAGCATGCGAGGCATTCGATCATCGTGGCCGTGATGCACCAGTTATCGGCCCCACACTGGCATTTCTCTCCTATAGGCCCGGTCTTCATACGTTCATCGATCCTGCTGCTCGATTGCTGTTCAGAAGACGCATCATCGCGTGATCCGCAATGCCCAAGGAATCCGAGTCGTCATCCGTCTCGAAATCGACGCCGTACTTGACCGCCATCCGGTAGGCGACATCGGCCTTCGTCTCGTTCTGCTTCCGCCAGATCCTAGGCGGCCAAGGCAGGATGTTGATATTGGGCCAGAGCCTGGTCACTTCAGAGATGATCACGGCGCAGATGCAGTTGAGGCGCACGATCGACCGGATCTCTTTCTCATTGCTGCCCGGCAGCGGCAGCTCCTCCGGCTGTTCGATGGCGACCGCGACGGGATCTTCCTCGAGCTCGACCAGGAAGTCGGCAAGCTCGTTCCGGAAGGTCCCATATCTCCAGGGGATATGATTGTCCGCCCAGAGAGTCTTGAAACGACACTTCCCGGCTGAATTGACCGAAGCGATGCCGGTCTTCATCGATCCTGGATCTATTCCGAGAACGAGCATTCTTTTACCTGCGACAGTTCGAGCAGATGGCACCCCGCGTCTTTTGTGTCTTGCAGCGGACGCAAGTTTCAAAGCTGCCCTGAACCTCCGAGGCCCGACGCTCCGGATTCTGGCGGCGATCGACATTCATCACGCTCCCCATCAGGAAGTGATGCTTCTTCCTACGCAACGTCTTCTTTTTTCTCGCCTTCTTCATAAGGCCTTAGCCGATTGTTTGAGGACAAGGTCGGCATCACAGAAGATGCATTTATCCCTGGCTCTCTTCCTAAGACCGCAGGTATCCGAGATGCAGGTATTCAGCATAGGATAGGCCGCCAGACGCCGCACGACACGGCGGAGCTCCTTCAAGGCCTTGGTCTTGCTCACGTAGCCCATCGGTTCGACTTCTCCAGATCGCTCAGCATCTCGTTGACCTTCGCCGCCAGCTTGCACTCGCAAGTATCGTCCTGAGGGCAATTGATGTGTTCGTGGGGGTCCCCGATCTCGACGAGCTGCTTAATCACTTCATGAGCATCCTTCACCATCGTGGTGTAGATGCTCCGCTGGCCATGGAGGTAGCCTGCGGTGAAAGCCTCGTGATGCTCCTTGGGGAATTCCATCATCTTCTTGGGTTGATCGTTGTCCTGGATCGCCGGCACGCCGCCGAGCGATTCCCCGCGACACTGCGTACAGGTCGCGATAGGATCTTTCCTGCAATGGTGACAGTTGCAGATCGTCCACTCGGTATTCTTCCCGCATTTGACGCAGTAGCCCGTCGCCGATTCGGTCTTCATTCCTCGATTTCCTTCCCCGGAAGATCCATTTTCTTCGTATAAGGCATCCCCAGCTTGTCATGGAGCGCCTTGATCTCGGCGTCTAGAGCTTGACCGATCACGAGGCATTTGTTCGCATCGTAGCCAGCAGAACCATCGACCTGCCGGAAGCGGTAGGCGAGATCCGCGATCAGGATGAGCCGATCTTTGAGCGTCACAGTCCAGCCCGATTCCTTTCCATGAGTGCGCTCCGAAGGTGTGGGAAAGCGATCGAGGCCTTGACCTGGGCGTGCTCCAGTTCCTTCCTCACCCAGTCCGGAAGGATCGCGTCCTTGCAGTCCAGGACCTCGTCGATGGCGTCCCAGAGAGCCCCTACGCCTTCTCTCTGCTTTTCTTCCGGCGTCATCCGATTCAGAATGTCCAGAAGGCTCATTCGACGATCCCCAGCATCTCCCCCGATCCCAGAAGCTTCACGACCCGAGTCGCGGCGATGAAGGGGTTCATGATGACGCTTTTGGCATCCTTGCCGAACTGCTTCTCGCGCGTCGGGGTCACGTAGAAGCCCGACTTGGCACGCCACTCGACGACGGCCTTCTTCTCCTCGAACTCGAAGGTGTAGAAGGTGCCGGCGCCTTCTTCCGGCGGGATCGGTCCCTTGACTGCGGTCTGGACGACGGGCTTTTCTTCCGTGTACTTCACGCCGAAGAGCAGCCGACGGACTTCCTTCACGAAGACGTCGTTCTGCAGCTCGGGATCCGGTTTCCGTTCGGGTTTCTCGGGCATGGCTTCCTCCTATAGGCTGGCGTATTTACGCCGATCATATTCGTTGTACAACTTCTCGATCTCTGAGGTGAGGATGCTCGGATAAAGTTGCCCCACCATCTCCCGGATAAGCTGACGACGTTCCCGAATCTCTTCCAAGATCGCCGTCGGATCGAGCTTTAGAGCCTCCTCAAGCGATTTCACGCGCCCTCCTGAAAACGGCTTGGTCTTCCGCCAGCGTCCCGTCTGCCTTGAGCTCAGCGTAGAGCTTTCTATGCCGACGCCGAAGATGGGAGACCCAGGTCTTGAAGCTGGTCAGCACCTTCTTGCAGCGGCAGATGACCTGGCACGATGACTTCACGCCATTTCCTTTTCCATGGACCCTTCGAAGTCGCGCTCATATTCCTCATTGTATTCGGAATCGTCCCACTGATCGTTGTCGGACTGCATCTGACCTGAAGCGAGAAGGGCGGCGGCCGCCGCGGAATCACAGGTCGTCCGGGCATAGAGCTTCCTGAGATTCTTCGCGAAGTGCCGAGCGTCTTTAGCCTTGTTCATGCGGGCCACGGGGATACCACTGGTCATGACCTTCCAGCCGCGCATCTTATGGCCATAGAGATTGCGGCCGCCACGAGCCACCTCAACGACCAGCATTGTCGTCCTCTTTCTTGGGAAGGAAGATGAACCGGATCGTCATGTTGACCAGAATGATCGGCCATAGAAGCGACGCGATCGCCACCATCACCAGCCACACTCCCCGATTGGCCCGAAAGCAGGCGTCGAAGGCCGCCCGAGATTGCGGCCGATACGGCTCGGACCAGAAATAGAAGATCAACCCGCATAGCAGATAGATGCTGAGATAGAACGTCGAATTCTGGTTCATCAAACCTCGGGCTTCCATCCACTTACGCCGCGAATCCAGAGCAGCCAGTCATTCAGGAACTTCTCATCGCAGGTTTCGGCGATCGGCCATGGCTTGCGAGCGTCGATCCTCTCGATCGTGGTCTCGGCTTCCTTGACGGCCTGGTCGGTCGACCAAGCACCCGTCCTGATCGCCATCAGCTTTTCCTTCTCCTCGCCATCCTTCCAGACCTTGGGCTCGCCGCCCTGGGCAATCCGCTCCGCATCCCAGGCCACGCGAACCATGTGGTAGCACCACTTCTCGCCGGCGACCCCGCCCTTCGAATGGACGGGTTTTGAATGCTTGAAGCGCTGGAGCTGCGCCACGGAATATCCGAGGTACTGTTTCACGACGTTCTGGCAGAGGAACTTCTTCCGTCCCTCATAAAGCGGCTTCCACTTGGGATCAAACCAGACGAACTTGTCCGTGAAGAGCATCTCGATGATTCCGGGATTGCCCTTGATGAGCAGATCGCAGAACTTCTTGACCTCATGGACCTGATAGTCCGGCTTCTCGCCGGTCAAGGTATCGCTGGGAGGGTGCAGGCCCAGAAGATCCTTGGGATAGGCGACGTAAACGCCCGTGTAATCGATGTCGCTCGAGGGAAGCTGGGTATCGTGCGAATGGCTTCCCCAGACCTTCGAGAAAAGAACCATGCCGCGGATCTCGCGGTCATTGCTGCGCCAGCCGAGAGGATTGAGATCCACTTAATTACTCTCCCTGAGAATCTTCGCATTGCCGCACTTGGGGCAGCGGAGGACGATGATCACCTTTCTCTCAAGCATGTCCTGAACCTGGGCGGTCCAAAAGTTCCCCAAATTGACGGAATGCTTTCTGGCTTCTTCGATCCGACTGGGAAGTTCCGTCTTGTCGACGAACTCCCAAGCATGCTTACATTGGAAGGCCTTGACGATTATGGCCATCACGACGATCATGATGCCGATCATGCTGAAGCCTGCGAGGAGCGTCATACCTTCACCCCTGGATGTTCCTTAGGCAGCAGGGCGCCGACCCAAGACATTTCCCGCAAAGATCCGGCATCCCGCCGTGCTCGCTAAGTACGACTTCGCCCAGGCCCTTGCATGTCACGCATATATCGGTCGGCCAGCCGTCTCCAGCCTCCGGTCCCACGAAGCCGTGGTAGAAGTAGACGAACTCCTCGACTCCGAAACCGCCGCCGGCGGCGATGTCCTCAAGCGTCTGACCTGGAAAGGCTTTTGCGTAGGTCTGGTAGGCCTTCAGGGCGTCCTCCCAGAGGACGCACATCCCCTTCCTGCAGTTCGAGATGATGGGGAAGAATCTCAGCATGACGTCGGAACTCCGGTCCTACCCACCACCAATCTCCTTCCGGCTCTGTGGTTAGGTTTACCGGTTTACCGCCGATTTGTCAAGCGTTGCCGTAATGGTCGCGGAATTCTTTGATGAACCCGCGGAGGGTGAGGAGCCAAGGCTTCTCGATTGCATCGATCTGAGGATTCTTGATCCTGTCCGCGGCAGCCGCTTCATCGAGGAAGCGGTTGACCTTTACGACTTCCGGCTTAGACAGCTCGACAAAGTAGCCGTTCTCGCCGTCGCCGTCTTCCCATTTCACGCTGTAGATCTTTTTCATACCGTCCAGTCCGTTCAGAGCGATTCTTCGTCAACGAATTTCAGCCAGCGATCTGGTTCGAGGATCATGATATCCGCGCCGTCCGGATAGTTGTTGGGAATGATCCAGCCGTCGAAACCGGATACTCGTATCAGATCGACGAGCTCTTCCGTGCCACGGGCTTCCATCCCCGCCTCTTCCGCAAGATCATCGAAATCTCTCTTGGATTCAATCAAGGCCAGATTGGGTATTTCGTACTGCACCTCAAACCTAAGGATTCGTTTATGCTTCCCTTCGTGCCAGGTCGTGAAGTACGTAGCCACGCTTCTGGTATCGCTGAAGAATGCTGGGCCCCTCGGGATCCGGAAGCCTTTTGAGGACGTCCCATGGTAGAGATCGGTCCCAACGGGAAGACTTCTGCCTTCAGCCATTTCAAGACCTGTCGAAGGGCAACTGGATCTTCGGGAAACTGCTGGAGCTGCCTTCACTCGAGTCCGTCATGATGACTTCGGCGCCCTTTACAAGCAAGCATCCGTCTTTCAGACAACGATTGAAGATATCGAATTCTGCCTGACTGAACATCAAGCTTCCGCACATGCTCATGTGGCTCGTCTCATGGCCCATAAAGAGGCGGACATGGACGTGCTTGTCCCGGACCTCGTATTTCATCTTGATGATCATCTACTGCGATTCGACGATATCTTCGAACCGGAGGGGGCCGAACGCCTTATCCCAGGCTGCGGCCGCCCAGCGCATGCCGTCGACCTTTTCGCGCGGTGCATCCTTGTGCCTGAAATGCTGCCGCATCGACCAGTAATCCTCGCCCTCGATCTCGATGGAGAAATAGCCGGCTCGTTTCAGTTGCAGGGCCTGCTCGTAGGAGGCGTTGAAGGTGACGTAGAAGCCGTCCGGATGGCCTTCGCACGAATAGTGGGTGGGAAGCCCCAACTGGTCAAGCATGAGGACGAAGTAGTTCACGCCTGGATCGAGAAGTTCGCCGCCGCGATAGATCTTGATCGCTGCAGCTTCGTCCCAGACGTTCTTCTTTGTATATATGCCTTTTCGCATAGAAGAGACCGTCTGGGGGGTGTGACGGCTCAGAGTGATTCTATTCGGCCATCATCCCCAAAGCAAGCTGGCTTTCAGGATTCGGACAGGATAGACTTTCAGTGGCCTTCCGTCCCCCGGCAGGCCTTATCCGGCCGTCTTCCGCCCTGATCGGTTGCTCCATGGCGCATAACACGGCCTCCTTCGATTTTGGAACCTTCCAAGTTCACGTCAAGTATATCGGGCAGCAAGGAGGCTATGCCTACGCCACCAGAATCGAGGTTCCTGGCTATGATCCGATCGATAGCGGAGTTCTCCTGCCGAGCTTCCCAATTTTCTCCTCCGCAGCGGCAGGGGCCATCGACCAGCTCCGCGAGCTTCTTCAAGTAGGCGTTCCGGCATACTTGGACGACTGGCGCCAGGCAAGAGGAACTATCAGCTTCAAGGAAGTCCAGGACATGAGGCTCACCTTTCTTTCGTGGAAGGACGCGGCCGCCGCGCTCGGCGGAGACCAGGCTCTTGCAAATGCGATAAAGCAATTGGAAGCCCAGGAGTTCGCAGAAAAACAGGCGAACTATCCGAAACAAGCGAGACCAACTCCAGGCGAGATCCCAGTCGATGTCCAATATGACCTTGGATCTGTCCTCATGGATATGCGCGTAATGGGAATCGTCGAAGGATTCCCCATGTGGCATATCACGGCAATCCCTCCCGGAACAGACCTGCAGGCCAGTTCTGTTATTGTCGCGACGTCTCCGTTCTCGCTCCCTATCTCCCAGTTGATGGTGGACAATCTTGAGGCTGTCCTGAGACAAGGCGTTGAACGTTACCTTCGTGAAGACCCCAGGGCCACCCGCACTCCGGTCACGCCAGAGAAGAGGAGCGCCACGGAAAATCTCTATGCCGTGGCCAGCTATCTTGGGCCAGAGGGTATCGCTCATGCGGATCAGGCGGTGAAAGATCTGATCCAGGAGAAGCTCGATACCCTTGAAGGGCAGGCTTTAGAGGCGATGGAAGCTACGATCGCCGAGTACCGGAAACGGAAGCCGAAACTCTAACGCTTCATGATCCGGTCGAGAAGTTCCTTCTTCTCAGGCATGTTCATCAGGATCCAGGCGTAGACTGCCTTCCCCATGGCGTTGTCCCATTCCGGGATTTCCGAGAAAGGAAAATCTCCAGTTCCCGTCTCGGAGAATTCTTTGGCGATCCTGTCCCAAAATGCGCGTTCGGCGACTTCAATCGCGCGACTCATGCGCTCCCGGAAGGCTTCTGCACGCAGACGCAGATCTCGCTCCTGGGGCGTCTCAGGATGCCCGTTCGTGAGAGGCATTCCTGCTGCGAAAGCGTCATATCCTGAAGCCATAATTACTTCTTCTTACGGCCCAAGCTGGCCTTGACCTTTTCCGCGCAGCGCTTGTACTTCGCTTCGCTCCAGCCCTTCTTCTTCTGCATCGCGCGGCAGACGGCGAAGGCGTTCTTGGCCTGCTTGGCGCCCATGCTCAGCTTGATCTTCATGTTCTGTTCCTCGTTTTCTTAGAGAAGACCCAATAGCCACAGAAGACTGGCGCCGCCGGCGACCGCGCCGCCAGTGTACGCCACCGTCTTGATGATCTTGACTCTCCCCATCGCCTCGGCGCACTCCACGGCCTTCCCGGTCACGACGACCTCCCCGTGCGAGATCTCGAACGTAGCCGTGGGTGGCGCTGTGGCCAAAAACTCCTTCAGTCGCTCCTGGAGTTTGTCGACGATCGGGAACCCGTCCGCCTGAACGATGTCCCGAAGGCATTGCTCGCGCGCCAATTCCTTGGCAGCCTCTTCGGGAGTCAGAGGACTGAGGACAACCGTGAGAAGATCGGAGAGTTCCTTCGCCTCATTGTAGGTGAGCTGCGTCTTTCCGTGGAATCCCGTCTTCCCTGGAGGTGTCATCGGAGGTCCTTTGACGGGCTTCGGCGGCAGCGTCATGTTCGGGCACCGAGCCTGGACGGTGCCAGCGACCGCATCTTCAGCTTGTCCTGTCTGTTCCGCCTGCTGCCGAACATAGGACCAGAAGATCCGGGAACGAGCGTCATTCTCTTCGTTACTTCCCGCTTGCTCTTCCGAGAACTTCTTGAGCATGTCGCAGATCCGAGTCTGACGCTGCTCGATCCTTACGGCGTCGTCCGGCCTCTCGGGACGGACAGCGGGCCGTTGGGCAGGTTTCGGACCTATAGGCATTCCCTTCGCATTCTCGTCCTGGCCCATCCAGGCCCCAGACAGAACAGGATTGATCGGTCGGATGCCCATGGTTCCGAATGCCGACTGGTTGAACATGCCCATCTCCTAAGCCAGAAACTAGCGATGGGCCAGAGGAAGGGGGGGGAGAGCCCCTGGCTGAGTCTTCAGGATTTTACGACAGAAGATTCCGAACTACAAGACTTGCTTCACGTCTTCCATCATAAGCCAGACCGGTGACCCTTCTTCTCCGATGAGGAAGGTGAGCGTCCCATTCCTTGAGATCCCGCCGACCTGCTCCTTGTTGACGTTTCCATTGCCCATCACGGTCATCTGCAGGCTGGTCTTCTTTCTGGGCACGGAAATGATCTTCTGAATTTCCGATAGCATCATCTCAGCCGTGAGATTGACTTTGTCCTTGTGATAGACGCGTACTCTGAAGAGATCCTGGTCATGATCAGCCAGAAGGTCTCCTTTGATGACGATGGGATCTTTCGAGAAGAAGAAGAGCCGGATATCTACAGGCCCGTGCTTTCGGATGCCCTTGTAGATCGGAATGCCGGCCACCGCGGCCGCTGCCATGACGCCCGCACCTTGGACGAAGTTCCGTCTGGTCAGGTTTCGCATAGTTCACCTATATAGCTGGAGGAATAGGAGGTGCCGGGGGTGGTGGAATAGGTCCAGGAAGAGGCCAATCGCGGCCGCAGAGAGGACAATGCTCAGGCTTCGGCATCTCTCCGCCGAACATGATCATCTTCGGGCCTTCACATTTCGAAGGACCTGAGATGACACTCTTCTTCCGCTTCCTCTTTCTCCAGAAGGCGATAGCCAGGGTAACCAGGATACTGACCGTAATCGAGCAGAGCGTGAACAGCAAGTCCGCCTTGAAGACCGTCCAGAACATCGGCTTGTCGTTCATTCTCTACTTCCTATTACGATCCTATCAGGATTTCGGCGCCTTCTGGCCTGGTTTCTGCCATTCCAGAGGACCCCAGCTCCAAGGGCATCGCCGGCAGCGCCAGCCATCCATCAGCGAGAACACGTCCGGCGCGACCCTTCCGGTGATTGACCGCACTCGCTTCCGATCATGGATCCCCAGCCGACATAGCAGGCGCCCAAAAAGTTTTCTCATCCTTCAACTCTTTTGCGCGTCTCTGAACTTCAACGCTCCGCTGATGCACAGGTGGATTCCGATACCCATGAGCGTCAGGGCTGGCCAACGACTAGTTGAATTCTGGTAATCGCTGGTCATATAACCAGGGCAACGGCGCTTTGGGCACACCCATCCTTCCATCCAGATCTCGGGATGCCCGGGCTTGATCTCGCGCCCTACGCATGCCATTTGGGCGCCGCACTGGTCACAGACCTGGCTTCCAAACGTCTTGGGAATGGAATCCCCTACCGAGTAAGCTTTCTCCATCACGAATATTCCTTCTCCTGAATTCCGTCCAGCATGTTCAATAATAGGCGGCAAATGGCCATGGAAGGCGTTCTGGCTGCAGCCCAATAATCCTCGGTTGCATTACGGTAATCCCCGCGTCTTGCGGCATCAATGTTGAAGTGGGATAGCTGTGCTTCCCATTCATCGATCACGATGTCGCCGGCGTATGAGGCCCATTTAAGCTCAAAGTTCCAGCCTCGCTTCCAGGCGACATCATGAGCGATCTTTACCGCCTGATCAAGATCGCGACTTGGCATCCATTTCTCGAAAGGAGATTTTCCGTTGAAGAGGAGGGATAGAAGCTGGAGATCGGTTTCCTCTTCGGACGGCCAATCCTCTTCGTTTCGACGGACTCTTTTGGGAGAACCGTCCATCAGTTCACCTCCGGAACAGCCAATCCATCGCCAGCGCGCCAAGCCGCATCCATCAGGATGGTCTTCGGATGCGATCTATAAGTACGCGTCTTCTGATAGACTCCGCACTCGTCTTCCACGACGGCCGCCGCGGTCAGGTAGAGATACCAGCTCCTGGCCCGGACGAATTGCTGTTCATAGAGCTCCGGATTCGCTACGTAACCGGCGCTGCCGTGCCAATACCGGAAGAGCCGGCCTACTTCATTGATGAAATCGTCCGTCAAGGTAGTCGGCACATGCCGTTGAATGATGGCATTTACATTTTCGATCGAGGTGGCTTCACCCAAGCACTTCGCGAGATCAACAGCTTGCTCGATCGGAAGTCCGAGCCAGTTCACGCTGTTGGCGAGGCGGATCCTGAGAATCTCCCGAACCCAATCGGTATAGGCATCTCCCAGAGGCATAAGCTCATCGTTCCAGGGACCTGGCGCCGGCTGACCAGGTAATGGAGGAACCGTCATCGTCAATCCTGGCTTAGCGATAAGACTCGCGATGCCATTTATTCCAGCGGGCCTTGGTCTGAGAAACGGCCTTTCCGACAGCTTTCTTGAGCTTAGGCACGGAGCATGATGGCTGCTCCTTGACCGCCTTCATGAAGCGAGCTGCGGCCTTCTTCGCTCTGGGACCAGGCACATCCAGCTTCATCTCGAGCTTCGCACATCCGTTATTGCGGGGAGGAGAGATCTTGAGGCCGATTCCATTGCCGCCGACCACGATGTCCGTGTGCCAAACAACCTTTTTGCTCATTCCTAATTCTCCGATTCGGCGTTCAGGTAACGAGCTGCTTCATCTTGAGGTAGAGCCGTTCCATCTTCCCCCTGAGGGCGGCCAGATGGTCTCCAATGGGAATCTCAAACCAGCTCTGCATCGGGCTCGATGCATCACCATAGAAGACATTCTCGATGATCTCGACATTCTCTTCTTCGTTCATGAGGAACACCATCGGCGCATCTTTTCTCGGCTTAGCCCTGAAGGTGCAGCCCGAGATCGTCAGATTCCCCTCGGCGACCAGCGTGATCCCTTCCGGAAAGAAGATCGCCTCGTTGACGATATGGGTACCGCTTTTGACATAGACAGTGCCTCCCGCTTCGGGAAGGGCGTCAATTGCTTGCTGGATGCTCATTCCTGGCTGAACGACGATGAACCCTGGAGACTGTACCGGGATGGTTGGGGCGATGGCCGTGCCGAAGCTGGCTGGGCATGGACTTGTCACCGGATAAGCTTGCTCGGCGAAGAGAGCATTGGGCGCTACTGCTGCAACGGCCGCGGTACCGCCCAGGAACTTCAGAAAGTCTCTTCTGTTCATGTCTCCCTCAGTTCTGAAAGATTGTATCCGGGATACCGGTATATTTCACCAGCTTCTCGAGGCTCATCTTTGCATCATTGGATGCGGTGGAATAATCCCCAGGGCTACGTTTCCTCTAGGAGTATCGTAGATGAGATCATAAGGACGAAACCAAGCCTTACACCGTTCGCAGGCTACCAGCTTTTTCCTCCACTGATAACGATGTCCGGCAGCCATCCGGCCTGACCCTGGACACTTCATCTTGCTGCTCCTACCGTTCGACTCGAATGGCCTTCCCGTAGACGGCCTGGAAATTGACCCATCCGTTTATCCCGCCTCGGTTATTGCCGATCTGGAGCCGTTGGCCGTCCCTAGCCTTGATCAGGTGAAGGTAATCCCGACCGTGGATATGAACGAGGACCACATCGTTCACGGACAGGTCTCCTTCCTTCACGGGCCGAAGGGTGACCAGGTCGCCATCGTTCACCCGGCCATTCATGGAGTGTCCCCTTGGCCGGATCTGGACCTGCCTGCCCGCCTGGAGTTCCTTGATTGCGTGTTGAGCCCAGCTCATGGTTGCATCGTATAGAACTATTTGGGAGTATCTCTATATCGGACTTCCAAGGAGGGATTTATGGGACGCATCTTCTTCGGTATCGCGGCGCTGTTCTTCTTCCTGGATGGTGTCGGCTCCAGCATCATTCATCATGCGACGACCTGGGGGCTCGTAGCTCTCGCGCTCGGGCTGGCCGTCGGTGACTGGCGCCCTTGGAAGCGGTCCGCCTGAGGCTTCACGCAAGCGCAGTCGCACCCGAGCTCCGGCCGGCAAGCCCCGTGATCGGCGCGGTTGCAAGCCTCGCAGCGTCGATTGTCCCTGGTCATCGGCTGGGCATTCCCGTAGAGCAGACACCAGCCGCACTGGGTCGCCACATGAGGACCATAGCGGGTATCGTTCTTGTGCTCGGGAACGGTGTCCCCAAACTGGAAGCCATCGAAAACGACCTGGCCGTGCCGGCAAGGATCCTCGTCGTCATGATGATGGCCGCAAGCTTCAATCATGACTTCCTCCAATAGGTGCTATGCCTGTCGATCGGCAGGATAGGATCCAGGATGCCGTTCTTGGCCCGGTAGTCCTCCACCGCCTTACGGGCTCCTGGCAGAGTCCAGTCATCCACGATCAAGAAACCTCCGGTGGAGAGTTTCGGATACAGGGACTCCAAGGCCACGATGGTCGAACCGTACATATCGCCATCTAGTCGGCAGATGCACAGTTTGCTGATCGGCGCCGATGGGAGCGTATCCTCGAACCAGCCTTCGAGAAACTTTACCTGATCGTCGAGCAGTCCATAGGCAGCGAAATTGGCTTTCACCTCCTCGAGCCCAACGGACAGGAACTCTTGCGTATGGTGGCTGTCGCCGGAATCCGCCGGATACTTCTGAGGATTCGGCACGGGAAGGCCCTCGAACGAGTCGGCACACCATATGCGCCGGTTTGTTATTCCGTATGCAGCCAGGAGCGCACGCATGAAGATAACGGCGCCTCCCCGCCAGACTCCTGTCTCGATAAGATCCCCTTCCACACCATCCTCGATAACCCTTTCGAAGCAGGCCTGAATATTGTCCATCCGTTTCATGCCGATCATCGTGTGCGCCGTCACCGGCCAATCCCAGCCGTTCGCCCTTTTCAAGGCGTCGAATTTCGGCTCAGTGCGGCCGTAGATCATATTCGTTACGCACCGCTTCATGAGGTCTAGATAAAGATGTTTTGGATCCACTCCACCTCTCCTCATTTCTTGCTCATTCGATAAAGCCGCTGATTCTGAAGGCGCGCGGTGCCGGTAGGAGCTCCTGGCCCGGCATGCACCCGACACGGAATGATGCGGCCCTTTTCGTGCTTAGGGCTGTAGCAACCGCACTTCCAGATCTTCTTGGCCTCAACGATGCTGATCAGAGCCATAGCTATCCTCTCTTAGGGGTTCGGCGAAGGGTACGGGCTGCAGGTCCTGCACACGAAATTCTCCACCCCAGGCCTACTTCCGGGTCTGATTTCACCGCCGCACTTGGAGCACCAGATACCAGGATCCTTGCCGCATTTCAGACAATTGCAGTTCACCCGCAGACACATTCCGTCCTTGATCGCGCAGGCGAATTCAGCCGTCAATGCCTCGGGACTATCGGGATGCACTTGCCGATCGCATTTCAGGCAACCCATCGCTAAGCCCTCAGCTTCTTTAGAATGTGCCGAAGCATCATCATGTCGCTGACGATCAAGGATTTATCCTGGGCATGGCTCTTTGCCCATTCTTCGGCATACTCCGGAGAATCCAATTGCACAAGGAAGGCCTTTGCAAGAGCCATGGTCTCCGGCGTGTTAGGAAGTTCCAGATCGTTACACCCTGCGCAAGACATCCGCTCCAGGGTGTATTCCATCATGTCATCGAAGCACTTCCATTCCATGGCAGTCAGTTTGTCGTTCATCCCTCACCTTCATTCCGCTTGATTTCAGCCGCCGTATTGGCCTAAAATAGTTCTATAGATTTCTTAGAGGAGGAGGATTTATGAACAGGAAATCGACCCTCGGCCAAGTCACTGGCGGTGGTCCCTCGGGCGGCGGTCCCTCGGGCGGCGGTCCTTCCGGTGGTCCTACGGGCGGTCCCACCGGCGGCGGCCCTTCTGATCAGGGCGGCTTCACGGCGCTCACCCCGGGCATGTTCCCCGTGGGTGCGCCCCTCGGCGGCGTGTGCCCCGCAGGCTACCTGCCTGCGCCCTCGGCGATCGTTCCGGGCGGCTACACCTGCGTGAGGGCGCCGGGAGCGTACACCGTTCCCCTCTACATGGGCCGGCGGCGGTAAGGCTTTCATGATGCCTGGCTCCGCGCGGGAGCCAGGCCGCGGCTCAGGCCATCTCATTCCTCCACCAGCAACGCTTCAAGCTGCTTGTTCATGATGGCCACGCCGTCCAGCATCTCGCTGGCAATCCTCGCTGTCTTTGAGACCTGCTCATGGAAGAGCTTGATTTTGGTATCCTTATCCACTGAGAATCGGCATTCCGAACAGAAGAAGCTGTCGAGCTGCCAGCGCAATTCCTTCTTGTAATCCAAGACGGGCTTACGGCAACTCGAACACCCCGGAAGCATCGTGATGGTCGGCCTACCGGTTTCCTCGGGAGGAGGACCAGAAACCAGCAGGAACTCCTTGGGTTTCTCCAGCTTCTGAGCGCTCATCCCGGGGAAAAGACTCTGGGCGCCCTTCATCATGCCGTCCAGGATCATCTTCCATCCTTTCCGGACCCTCTCCGCGGCCGTCAGCCGATTGACGTCCTCGAGGTGCTGAGCGAGGCTCTCGACCTGCCGGCCTAGGCCTCCTCCAATGATCCCCATGGGATTGGATTCCAGGAGGTCGCAGAGCGTTTCGATGATCCTCTCGGCCTTTTTGTGGCTCATCTTCTGGATGGAGCCGATCTCCAGGACGTTATCCGTCTTGTCGCAGCCCGGACAGGCCTCCTTCAGGAGATATCGGCCGTCCTCGAGCTTCGTGTGCGTCCAGGACACGGCGCCGCAGCCACAGATTACTTTGTCCCGGTCGTCGCTCCAGTCCGCCATTTTTTTTACCCTCTGAACCACCCGATGATCCGGTATCAACCCGAGTGGTATATGCCTGTCGTCCGTGAAATAGATCAGTTTTTCGTTATGGAACCATGCCCGGCATTTTCCGCATGCGACAAGCTTCTTTCGCCATTGATACCGATGCCCTGCAGCCATGCGGCCCGAACCAACACATTTATTTCGCACGGCGAATACGAACCGGCTTCTTCTTTCTCCATTGGGTTTCCGGGCAGAAGCCGCATTTCCGGACCCAGAAAACATGGCCCAAGTTCGAGGGACCCCACTTCTTCCATTCCCACCAGTGATGGCGCGGACCCAGGGGGCTAGTACATTTCATTGCTCAAGCCCATTCAGAAGTCCAGGTTCCATCTCCCCTCGAGCCGTCAGGATCCGCTCCACGGCCTGGTAGAAGGCCTTCCTGGCCGGGAGTTTGCTCTTCGCCGGCAAGGTGGCCGTCAGGACCCCTAGGAGATTGTCGGTCGTCATGTCGTCCGGATGAAAGGCGGAGATCGCTGCATCCAGGTATTGGAATCGGCCAGCTCTCATCAGCTCATCCGCCCAGGAATAGATCCCATCAAGCTGATTCATGGGTTCCTTCCTTCAACTGCTTGAGTCGGAGAGCCCATTGCTCCCTGAACTCAGCGTCCGCGGCATCGAACTCCGGGCCCGAGGTCTTCATCTCACCGTCCGCGCCGCGGGCCATGATCAGAGCATGAGGTTCCACAAGGCCTGGGCCTCCATGCTCGCACGCCACGCAAACCTCTAGGATCTCGGCACCAGTCTTTCCCGTCTTCTGAATCATCTCCCGGAGGGTATCCGGAGCTCCCATACCGCCGGCGAGCTCGACTTGGCAGCAGGTCTCGCAGATCTTGCCCTTGATGAGGGGACACTCCCAGTTCTTTTCCTGATGGACCTTGCCATTGCCCAGATCCATCGGTTCGCCTTTGCAGTTGCATTCCAGGCAGAAGCGATCGCTCATCTGATCATGCCCTCAAGCTGCAGGTGCCGATATTTCCCGGGAGGCCCGAATGAATGCCCCTTGGGATGATCCGTCAAGGCCTGATTCTTCTCCAGGTCCTCGAAGATCCATTTGCAAAGCCAGCAGCCGGGGCCATCCTCAAGAGGAATCCTAGCCTTGAGGAGAGGCTTGACGTAAGCCATCTGCTCCGCAGTCAACTCTGCCAGCTTCGCTTCTTCGGCCACAGATTAGGCTTCCTTTTGCCGATAGATGATCTTGGTCACCATGCGTTTCTCTGGCTCCAGCACTTCCAACAATAAGTCGGCTGTCGATAGATCCTGCGCTTACTTGCCTTCCAGACTTTCTTCAGGATGGCCACCAGGCCAAAGACACCCCCGGCATTTTTTGGACAGGCTTTTTGGCATTAAGAATTCCACCCATCTTCGCTGTTAATTTCCTTCAGCTTTGCCCATTGACCTTCTGAGCGAATCTGCGTTGGAAACGGGGCTGGGATACGATGACCTTCATCAGCGATAGGACGTTTCTTTTTCTCGGCCATTCTTCTTTTTCGAGAGTCCTCATATCTCTGATGACAAACTTTCGTGCAGAACACCATCCGCACAGATCCAAATGGCCTTCCGAGTATCCGATCTTTGGATAATGGAAGACCACAAAACGTGCAGGTCCTTTTACTCCAGCCCATGGATCTAAAGTTCCTGCTCCATGACTCGGCGCGACTTCAGGATCGCGGCCGTCTCGAAGATGAAGGGAGCGTGAGGGATGACGGCGATCCACTCGCCTTCAGGGCCCCCGAACGTCGGATGAAAGACTTCCACGAAGACGCCCTGCGCCTTCGGCTGCCCGATGGCGATGACCAGGCGAACCCGCTGCTTCGCGGCATAGAGGATGGAGGCGAGGAAGACGCTGATGCAGTCCGAATCGCCAGGGCCGCCCTTCTGGAGGCCATCCGGCGTCCCGGCAGAGCCTGGATTCTTCCGGGCCCAGTCAGCGAGCTTCTCGAGCATCGGCCGATACTCCATCTCCTCCTTCACGGTGGCTTTTGCCTTCTGCGGAACCATGTTTCCGCACATCTCGGGGGGAACTCCAGGGGGAAGGCGATCCATGATTCCCATAGCTCTCTCCTATTCTTGTTCCACTTGGAAGGTGGTCTTACCCTTGGGCTTGAGTCTTTCCCAGATCACTTCGTCATAAGGCATCTTATCGAGCATCAGGAACATAATGGGCGCGAGGTCTCCATGCTTCTTGAACTCCATCGCCCAGTCCTTCCTGGTCGATTGAGGAGGCGTGGCCGCAAAGGCAGCCTTCGCCTTCTCCTCGATCTCGCTGTAGGACTTCTTGAGGCCGTCCCGCTGCTTCCGAAACCATTCCATGAACTCGTCTGGAACGTTCTCGAAGGACGGCTCGTTGTTCGTAGAAAGGGTCTCCCAGATGCCCTTCACAGAGAGGCCCGTCAGGATCTTATGGAGCAGCATATACTGGTGGTACTTCAGCTTGACCCGGAGACCGTTGGAATAGCGCGCGACGTACCCTTCCCGATCGCGCACCTTGGGATCCTGGAGCGAGATCTCCGAGATCGGCCTAGTTTCGAACCCGATCGCCTTGAAGCCGTAATCCTTCGCGTAAGCCGACACCTGGGCGTAACTCGCGTCTTCCCCGGAGTCCGTCTTGACGATTCCCAGAAGGATCATCTCCTCCTTTTCATATGGGATCACGAGCCTGTTCCACGGCGCGATGAACTCGAACATGTAGGTGTTGTCGCGGTGCAATCGCCTGTGACTCTGGGAGAGCCACGCATTGGCGTACTTGGTCTGGGGATTCTCCCAGCAGCCCCGGGTGATCGCCCGCCAGCCGGTCTCCTCATCATGGAAGACGATGATCATGCTCCCGTCCACCTTATCGCTGAGCTCGGGAGTCTCGGCGGGAAGTGCCTCGAGCTTCGTCTCAGGGCGCTCATTCACGTTGAAGAACTTCCGCCAGGGCCGCGCGACGATCTTGCCCTGGTCGTCGAGGACCAGGCCGCGGGCCTGCATCGTGTACTCATCCCAGGCGCGTTCGAACATGCAGTGGTTCGTATAGTCAAAGATCGTGAGCCGGCCGTTCGGCCGTGCTGCGACGAGGCCCAGATCCACGCGTTTGCGGAGTTCTTCTAAGAGCATCACTTTGCCTTGGCCTCTTTCTGCTCGCTCAGGGCCGCGTTGCAGATCACCTTGGGAACGTCTTCCAGCTTCTTGGCCCAGCCGAGAGGCTTATCCACGGTGTACTTCTTCTCGTCCCTTTCTCCATCATGGGTAACCCAGACGACGCGACGGAGATGGTAGCCCTCCGTATCGGCGTTCAGAAGCCAGCGGGCTTCGTACTTCTCCCGAACATAATCCCAGACCTTCATCGCATCGTCGATCTGAGTCGAGTAGTGGGGAAGATCTTCTCCACGCTCGCCAGCCTCCCCGACCGCGACCCCGCGATAGGTATTCGGATCCTTCACGACCTTCTGACCAAAGATCTCCTCGGAGATCTTCCGATCCAGACGCAGGGCCTGTTCTTCGCTAAGCACCGAAGTTCTCTCCGCCGGCGGCGACGATCGCTTCCTGTAGTTCCTGGAGGGCGGCGCATTCCGGAGCGCCGTTCACGCTCGGGAAGATCGTCATCCGGAGCTTCATGAAGGCCTCGACCGCCTCGAGCAGGCGGGCACTGCCTGCGATGCACTGCATGTCCGGATGCTCGCGGTCGGCGTCGACCATAAGACCTTCCGGTCCGCGCTGCCCCAGCTTGTGCTTCGGCCGGGGCATGAGAACGACAGGCCGGTGGCCATGGGCGCCCACCAGCGTGGAATCGTTCATCCAGACCCAGGGAGCCTTGGTCCGAACTACCCGCTTCGTTTCGCTCACAGTTTCCTCCTCCTGATTTCCATCTCTATCCGCTCCATGCGAATGTAGTTATCGTCCATGATCGCTTCCAAAGGCCGAGTGTCCGCACCGCACTTCAGACACACATGGTAGTCTTGCCAGTAGGCGCGTTCTCCCGGATAGCGCTCATCGAGCGTCCGCTTCTCCCACTGATGGCCCATGAAAAGACACTTCAGCCAAGCGATCATTCTTCTTCGATCTTCAGAAACTTTTCACGAAACCATTCCCGATTCTCGCTGAATACCGGGGCCGTCTGAGCCTCCCCACGAACGACGACCGTGCCGCGAATCAATTTCTCCGGAAAGGATTGCAACGGCTTATCAGCCAATTCCAGCATGGCGATCATCAGATCCGAATTCTTGCCATGGAGCTGCTTTGGGCTGAAGACGGACTGCGCCGCCGAGGAGATCGCGTTCCGGCGGCAATCCTGCTGTCTCCAGATGAAGTAATTGATGATGTCGCGCTCCGGAATGGAACAAACCCGGCCGTCGAAATAGCCTGGAGAACCCCACCGCAGGCTGAATTCAGCACCCATGATTGAAGCCGATACGGAAGATATCTTCTGGACTACTCCGTCGAACCACTGCATGCTTTCGAACTTGTTGTAGTCGATGAAGAGTAGTGAGATTTCATCGGATTGCATGTAAGCCATGCGCGCCGGGACCTCGTCCAGAAGAGCGATGACGGCGTCCTTCATGGCCGTGTTCAGCTTGACGTCGAAGGGCTTCTCGCACTTCCTAGTCAGGGTATGGAAGGCCTTCCCGTCCAGCCGGATCACTGCTGGCGTCCGGATCAGAAGCCTCTGCCGGAAGACTTCCTCGTACGCCTTCATCCGCTCGCCGAGGTCCATGGCTATTCCCTATCGCAGTTATGGCAAAGAAGCCCTGCATGGCTCACTTTATACAGGGGCGTCGTTACGTCCGAATCCTGGCGGCCGCAGAGTGAGCAGATCCGCGGAACTGAGGACAGATACTCTCCAGCCTCCTCGATCTTGATGGCTCGCTCCATCTGGGCGAGCTCCTTGCGGCGCTCGGTACGTCCGCAGGAATGACCGTCCTCACAGTCACATTCCACGCGCTCGATCCACCACCGCATCCATTCCGCGCCCTTCTTGGCCGCTTCGAGAAGCGTCATACCGCCTTCGTCTCCTTGCCCAAGAAGAGGCTGCAGGTCTTCTCGAACATGTCCTTGTTCGTGAAGAAGAACAGCTTGTTGCTGAGGTCCAACCAGCCCTGGACCCTTTTGCTCCATCCCTCCTTGGAATCCTTTGGCTCAAGAAGAGCAGTCCGAAACATGGGGGCTTCCTTGAACCGACGATACTGTTCCTGGCTGATCAGCGACCGGATGAATTTCGTGGCCGGCGCATGGTGATCGGTCTTCGCAAGGAGATAGACGGGTTTCTTGACGCCCTTGACCGGCCTCTTGAAATGTCGCTCTTCCCATTTCTCGAAGGTCACATCCCCCATATCGATCTCGAAGTTCGAGGTCGAGAGATCGGCGAGTGAAATGACCATCGACTGAAGGGTCCTGGGAATCTCGCCGAACTCGAATTCTGCAGAACCCATGTAGTCGAACGTGAAGATCTCCTGAAGGAGATCCATGGCCTCCTTCGACAAGCCTCCGTCTCGGAAGCCGCAGCCGAACGCGAAGATGCGGGCACCGAGATCCCGGGCATCTTCCCAGGGCTTGTTGAGGCGCTGGATCAGCCAGGGCTCACGCCACTCGCCGATGGGACCTGCCTTTTCGCCGTAGCCCATACCGATGGAATCTCCTTCCTACCGGAACTAGGTATACCGGTATACCTCTCGAATTGCAATTGAAATCGGAGGGAGATTTAGACGCCGAGTCTCCGCTTGAGGAACTGGCGGTACTCTTTCTGAAGTGGGTCCAGATCAACGATATTCTTGAGAAGAATATCCTCGACAAGCTGCGGATGTTTCTTGAGAAGAAAGCTGACGATCGCCCAGGACGCCGCGTAGTACTGGGGCCATTTCATCCCGTAAAGGTCATCCCTAGTCGTCCTGATGACCTCGCTTATAGGGATATTGACTATTTCTTCTCCTCGCATTGCCGCATTCCAGTTCTTTCCTGTCGGCTTGAATCCTTTGTTGGTCCATTCGAGCCGGCTGAAATATTCAGCCATGCCCTCGGCGAACCAGACAGGATCGAGCACCCCATAGACGCGATGCATATAGGCATGGGTGAATTCATGAGCGTAGGTCTGTTCGAAGTCTTCCGCGTTTGCGGCCATCGAAAAATGAACGACCAATTCGCCCTTGACTGGATCGTAGAATGAAAAAGCGTTGCCGGCTCCGCAGCGCCGTGCATAGGCGCAAAACTGAGCTCCATCTCTGAAGATCTTGATGGTGTAGATGTGCCGGCGGGGAGGCCCCCCGATTTCCCTCTGCAGCATCTCCTCGAGCTTCTCGGCCGTCACCGCAAGCGTCTTGAGCGCTTCGTCCGGAACGTCTCCCATGACCACCATGGTATCGGTGGCGATCTTTCGCCATTCCGGGTTGTCCATGGGGTAAAGGGCGTACCCGGAACTTCCTTCGTCGACGATCTGCTGTGGAAGGCCGCTCAGCCTCGAGGGGATGCCCCAGATATGGAAACCGCCAGGAAGGATGATGAAATCCTGCTCTGTTTTGGGCATGCCAACCCGCGTCCTATACTCCGAGCGCTCTTAGCTGCGCGAGAGCGGAATTAAGGCAGCCTCTTACCCTCATCTGGCTGAACATTCCAGGGATCGTCAAGTAGTGCTCGCAGGCCGTAAGCGTGTCCTGGAGCTGCTTGGGTGCTCCCTCTGGAATACTGGACGCCCGAGCCTGATAGTCGGCGAGCTCAGGCATGTAGTCCTCGGGATTCATTCCCTGGCCTTGACCGAGGAAGGGTGGCATGACCAGCCGGACCTGTCCGAGAAATGCTCTTCGATCCATCATAGACAAGCCTCCAAAGAGGCATGTCCCTTTGGGGGAGGGAGGGACCGCCTATCTTGGACTATAACATCCTTGCATCCCCAGATCAAAAGACATTACTTCTTGACCGGCTCGATCAGATAGGCCACGGCATTGAAATCGCGGGCGAGCGAAGCCGCCACGATCTCCTGTCGGTCAGACGGGATGCCATCCACCTGGATGACCGTATCGAGTTCCATGCGGACATTGTTATAGAACAGGGATCCACCATCGGAAATCTTGCCTTCGAACGCCTTGAACAGAGAGACCTTGATCGTGACTTTCTCCATTTTGACCGGCTTGAACTCCCAAGGGCTGACGATCCGCCCATGATCCGGACCGAGCACTTGCTTCATCCTGGTCCGAAGATCCTGCTCGTTGATCTTGAAGTCGGCCATCACCTGAAAGGCGATTCCCTCCCGTTCCTTAAACAGGCCCAGGAGTAGATGCTCCGTCCCGATCACGTCCACGCCGGCACGGCAGGTTTCCTCTTCCGTGAGCTGCAAGACTTTCTTCGCCCGCGGGGACCAAGGGAGCTGTCCGAGCGTGCGGGTGGGCTCGGTACCCGGGGAGATCTTGGTATCGATCGCCTTCATCATGACCTCCCGGTCCACGCCGAGCAGCTTGAGCGTCTTTGCAGCAACTCCCCCGTTTTCATCGAGGATGCCTAACAGCATGTGCTCGGTACCGATGAAGTCCTGATTCAGACGCTGAGCGTGCTGACGGGCAAGCGACATGACCTTCCGGGCCCGCTCAGTGAACTTTTCGAACACGCTTGATCTCCTTCCAATATGGATACGAACACCAGAAAACCGCCCACCAGGCCGCCAAGATCACGAGAACCTCCATAGCGGCGATCGGCACAAAGAGCCCAGGCGACTGATACCTTGAGCTGATTGCCCCGGCATTGAGCCAGACCAGCATCTTGATCAACGGAATGCTGTAGAAGAGCCATGCTCCTATCACTGCCAGAGCCGTGACCTTCGCCGCCTTCATGCTACTTACGAGGGAGAGGAGTCGTATTCATCTTCTCCGGACCGGCCTCCTGCATCACCTCGAGGAAAGGGTATTCCTTTCCCGAGAAGGCATATCCCATCAGAATATTGGGTAGCGACTGGTTGAGCGAATAGCTGAAGCCCTGCAGGCGGATGAACTCTTGGACTCCCTCCTTCTTGAAGCGCACGATCTTGGTGTTGATCACCACGGCGCCGGAAGGAATGCTGACCTGGTGCGGGATCGTGCTGAGATTCACGACTTCCACGAAGGGATTCGTAAAGTACCATCCCGGGTTGTCCTGAATGTCGACCTTCCCGTTCATGGAGTTGTAGGCCACGCCGATCTCGTTGATGTGGACGTGGTTCCAGCACAGGATATAGAACAGCAACAGGAAGACCGGCGGGACCGCCACCGAGATCGCGATCTTCACCCATTTATGCATTTTTCGTTTCCTCAGGGGGTAGGACGAGTTTCATCTCACGATTGGGCGGAACGATGGGAGTCAAATGAACTTGCGGTGGTACGGTCCTAGGATCCACTGACGAGTTCATCACCATCATATAAGACCCGGAATATCCAGTCGACCAGTACGAACTGGACATCATCAGTTTCTGGCCATTCAGGAAGTATTCCGGACGCCCACTGGAATCCGGGATCATCTTATGGTCATGCTTCTGGATCCGGTTGTCCCACCTCATTCCACAGAGAGCGCACGTCTCAAAATACGCAAATTCTTCAGCGCAACCCTTACAGGAATGCCAAGTCTTGATGCCGTGCTTGCAGCGAACGGCGGCATCGTTGGCCTTCTGGGAAGACTTATTGTCCTGAATCTCCTTGATCCAGCCGGCGACCTGGGCGACGAGGATAACGCCTGCCCAGGCAAGCGAGGAGACCGGCTTGATGCCCCGATTCCAGTCGACCATCATGGCCACCAGCATCACTGGAATCGCTGCATACCAGAACACCAAGTATTTCATCCCTTGACCTCGTTCAATACGATTGCCTGACGCATCCAGTGCCCATGGGTTTGGACGTGGTTCTTCCTAACGTATTTCGCAACAACATCCTTAAATTCCTTGTACTGGAAGGCCCGTGCGACGCGAACGACGTAACCTTCGCAGGGATCTCCGTTGTATAGGTCGATCTCGATGGCCTTCGTCCAACTCTCGTCCCAGAGACCACGATGGAACACGGGCACCGTCTTCAGATCCAGGAGCGCGCACCAGCTCTCCGTCTCCTCCCAGGAGAGGCATTCGTTCTTCTCGTTCCAGATCGAGAAGACCAGGAAGTGCGCCGGCAGATTCAGGTAATGGATCGAATGCTTGGCGTAGAGGTTCTCGCCGCAGATCCTCCAACCAGGCGGAATATCATGTCCGATCCGGCGATGCAGGCCCCAGAGCCAGTCCCTGGAGGGATGCGGCGCCGTGTCGATCGAGCGGGCATGGAAACCATCCGGGTACATGGATGTCTGCTCCCCGTCCATCTTGATCGTGATCACGACCGCCTGGCCCTCCAGGCCGTGGAGCGATGGGATGATCTTGTCGTCGCTTGAGACGTTCGGGCTCCAGGGAAGGTGATGGGTCCGCTGGTATTTCACCCGATCCGTGAAGAGGTGCAGGACCGGCTTCAGGATCTTCTGGACGCTCTCGTCATGGAAGAGTTCGCCCTTCAGACGCTGGCCGTTCGGGAGGATCGGATTGCCCCACTTGTCCACCGGCTGGTCCGAGTAGAAGTGAGGGGGCAGGAGAACCTCCTGGATCCCGCAGCGCTCCCGGAGCTCGTCGCACGAAAGCTCCGTGGACTCTGCCAGGAGATGATGGACCTCGCAGACGGAGGCCCCATTCGAGACGTAGTATCCCCCATCGGGCCACAGTCGGCGTTCGATGATGTGGTGAGCATCCTTCGCCGGCTGCCCGCAGACAACGCATTCCCAGCCGTCTCGCTTGAAGACGGCATTCCTGAACTCGTCTCTACTTAGCAACATCTCTCACCGGCCAGACCTTGTACTCGGGATGAGCCTTCTTGAAGGCCTCCGCACACGGAAGGCAGGGAAAATCCCAGAAGCCGTACTTCAGATCGCCACGACCGAACGTGACCGTCTCGTCATCGATCGACGTCGACGCGCTGCAATCCGCGCGGCCGCAGGCTTGCTTGGGCTTGGCTTTTTCTTCCATGACGTGCGTCCAGTTCATGTCGATGAATTCTTTCGGGAAGTAGGACGGGAAACAGACTGTCGACCGTCCATTCACAATCACCTTGACCGAATCATGTCCTTCTCGAAGCTTCAGGATCTCGTAGTCGATGTCGGTCCCGGCTTTCTTTTCGTCCTCGATCAGCTTCATCAGGTATTCGCGGCCCTCGCGCCAGGTCTTGAGATCCTCGGCCGCCTGGGCTGCCTTCCATCGCATGTAATCAGGTGAATTCAGGTATTCGATGGCCAAGCGAGCCCACTCTTTGGTGGAGATCTCGCCTTTCATGCCCTTGGCGAAGCTTTCCGCGAATTCCTTCTTACTGATCATTTTGCCGCCACGCCCTCTTGGGCCGTGTCCTGTCCCTTCCGTGACTTGGCGACTTCGTTCTCCACCAGGGCCTTGATCCGAAGAAGGAGCTTCGTCTGCCAGTATTTCGGCTGGTAATCGAGGCCACCTTCCTTCATATCGGTCTCGACCATTCGAACGATGTCTTCAGCGGTCATTTCATCCCCTTCCTCTTTGGAAGCTTGTGCCCTATGGCCTTATCCCAGCACGGCGGACACATCGCATAGGTATATGGCCCGATCCACTTGCAGCGGCATTGGTGCTGGCGTCTCTTGAGTCCCATCACTTTGCCGTGTCGTAGGTCACGTCCTCGAACCACTCCGAGAGCATGAAGGCGACCGCGGCCTCCTTGTGCTCATGCTTGGGAGCGAACGACCGCATCACCGTCACGACCGCCGCAAGCGCCTTCTTGGTCTCGACGCCGGTCTTCGGAGTCCACTTCGCGTTCTTCATGCCCAGGAAGAACCAGTCCGACATCACCTTCTCCCATTTCCTCTTGTTCGGGAAGTCGTCGGGGATGTCCTTCATCTTCGGCATGATCTCAAGCGCCTTGTCTCCGCCGAAGACCTGGTCGACCATGGTAACGTCCGGAATCATAAGCATTTCAGTTCCCCTTCCTCTTGAAGATCCCCAGGCTGTCATGAATCCCATCCCAGACCGGGATCTGGACCTGTTTCACCATCTCCCAGGTCTTTTCGATCTCCGGATCATAGCCGGTGCAGCCGTCATCGATCTCGCCGACGTAGGCCACCGTATCGCCCTTGTAACCGTTGAAGATCTTCACGTTGTCCACGCTCGGCCAGATAACCAAGAGCGTCCGCTCATGGACGTCCTTCCTTCGGAAGATCTGTTGGTAGCTGACCGGCTCAATCTGGAAGAACGTTCCGACCGTGAACGGATATAAGCCCGAACCGTCATCACAGGCAATCACGTCGGCGCCGAGAAGCTGAAGGAGCTTGGACCAGTATCCCGTTCCGGCACCGATTTCGACGATGCCCTTTGGGGATACTTTCAGAATCTCCCGAAGGATCTTTTCCGTAGGCACTGCGAAGCCGTACTTCTCGATGCACTTCGTTCTCGCATGGAACTCGGAGAGGATCTTCTCGGAATAGTTCGGATCGTAGATATTGCGGCTATTGTGTCCGAGCCACCACTCCGATAGAAAGGGATTATGCTCCCGATCCCAAGTTGTCGGAGAAAAGGGCGTCGCCCACTTCTCGGCCCACTTCTCCATCCAGGCCTTATCTTTTTCTAGCATCGTCACACCGCCAATGGTATTCTTGGTTTACCTCTTAGTCAAGGAGATATCGAAATGCGTTTCCTCCTGATTCTGCTCGCGGCTGCGGCCGTCTACCTGTCGATCCACATGCTCGGCAAGCACGGGATAGAACCCAGCTCCCAGGACTTCTGGGCTTGTCTGGTGCCGCCCGCCGCGGCCGGCGCTCTCGTCGTCCTGGCTCCCAAGCTCAAGAAGAAAGCGAAGGACTAATGCCGAAGAAGTCTTCAAAAAAGCAAGAGGGCAAGGTCTCGGACGTCGAGATCTATGAGGAGGACGGCTGGTACGTCAAGTACACCGGGACTCACGGGAAGAAGAACATCATGAAGCTCGACGCCGTCACCTACAAGGATGCGAAGTTCGAAGCGTCCAGTCTCCTCGATGTGCCTGAGGACCAAATCGAGAACTAAGCCATGCCTTACGTTTTAGCCGACGGGAGAGGCCAGAAGATCGGGCTCTATACCACCTGCCTGGATATCTCGTATGCCCAGGCCGAACTCCTTCTCATGGTCGAGAAGGCGAAACTCGATCATCCTGACGCGTTCATCGTAGGCTACGCAGATTCTCAGCTCCAGATCTCCGTCGAACGCTTCCTTGAGCCTCACAAGCAGTATCCCAAGGAACTGGAGAGAATCGAGGAACTCCGGTCCAAGATCAAGGCCAAGGGAATGCATTCCTTCACCGTCCGTCATTTCGACGATGACTGGGAAACGTTCCTGAAGTCGAAGCCTCTCCTCCAGATCGGCCGCTGCATCGACAGCGTGGTCAATCAGATGGTGGATTTCAAGGCCAAGGGCAAAGACGAAGAAGTCGCCGAAATGGTCGAAGACATTTTCGCCAATCCCTTGCATGCCGGCATCCATCAGGACTTCCCACCTACCGTCTCCGACGAAATCTGGATTGCGGATGCCGCCAAATCCATCCGCAGGATCACTCCGGAGAAGTGGCTGAGAAGACTCCTGCATGTTATGCGCTTCTATTTCAAAGGAAAGCCGAAGATCGCCCTTCCCCATAAGAATGACCGCTGTCCTTGCGGCAGCAGCAAGAAATACGGCAAGTGCTGTGGTTACGGCGTCGAGCACGAGGACCCGGAAAACTGCAAACTCGGGATGCATCAGTTCACGATGTGGGAAGAAGTCGATGGCAAGTTCATCCGAACCTGCGAGAAGTGCTTCAGGGTCTACGAAGCTCCATGGTTTGAGGAAGTCGATTATGATGGAGTAGACATCCTGGTCATTGGCTGCCGGGCCTGCGCTGAAAAACCGACTGACGAAGACTTCGCTCGGGAAATGGAGGAAGCCCAGAAATGGCATATCTGCGGCTCATGCATGAAGCCATTCGGGCTAAGGCATATCATCCTCGAGCACACCTGGTCCGATGGAAAGCACATCGGCCATTGGAAAGGGACTGAGATCGATACCAAAGAGGAAGCCGTCGATCTTCAGTCGATCGGACTAGGAAAGGGAGTGTTCCTTCACAAGGAATGCTTCATGAAGGCAATTCCAGGCTGGCCCAAATCGGCCAAGCCATCCGGCAGAGGACCGGCCAAGGAAATCATGCGGGATATTACGCCTACTGCGAGTTGATCACCCGATACCGCCTGCCCATCATGGCGCCACCACCTCCTCCAGGATTGACGGCAACCATCGAGCTACCGCCATAGCTCGAAACGTTTTCGAAGCCGGAGGAATCCTGCTGGCAGGAATATCCTTGAGCCCTCAGGATTGCCATGGTCGTCGAATCCACGCCTCTCCGAACGTCATCTCCATAGCTGCAGGTGTAGGTAGCCTGAGTGAGCTGCGGATTCAACCCATTGGTATTAAGAAGACGCTGCTCGGGGGTCATCCCGCCGCCATAAGCGCTGCCATAGTTATACTGAGCAGCGGTGTTCCAGTTATAGAAACCGTGGCCGCTCTGATCCCCGCCGCTGTTCCAGGAATACATTTGGCCCAGGCGCCGACCTTCCATACCGGGCTTTCGGAACGAGCAGGGGTCGATGATCCTCCAGGCTTCCGCCTGAATCTCGGGTGGGAGTTGGGAGACGATCACCTCAGCATTGTTGCGATAAGTCAGGATGTTTTGAGCGGCCATGTTGATGCCGTTCCGATTCTCCTGCATCTCCTGAACTGCAGCACTCTTGTCTGCCCCGATCTGATCGAGAGCGGCCTGGGCAGCTTTGTATTCGTCTGGATTCCGGTGAGTGTCATTCCAGATCTTTTCCTGCTGCGCGAGAACCTTCTCGGCATTGCCTTCCGCGACGACGAGATCCTGACGGCGCTTCGAAGCCTCGATGTACTTCGAGAAGAAGTAGGCATCGTTCGACCGCTCTGTATTGATCTTGTCGGCGATCGATGTCAGTTGAGAGACAGCCTCTGGATAGCTCGTTTCGAGGGCCGTCGGCGCGGCCATCCGGTGTCTGTGTCCAGAAAGCAGCAAATAGCCCGCAGCGGCTGCCGCTGCCACGCCACCGATAATGAGCGGAACATTGGCCCCTGGAGTAGGAGCCGACGCCGGGATTCCAGATCCGGATCCTGGCTTGCAGCCAGGCGGATAGTAGGTCCCATCCGCACAACGCTGCCCTCCTTCAGGCGTCGGCTCGCAGTTGGGTGACGTCTGGCCCAGCGTCGGGCCACGCAACGGCGTGACGGAGGCCCGTTCCCAAGGCGAGCGGCTGAAGAAGGTCTGCATATGGTCTCCTAGGCGTTCGAAGACAGGTTGGTGACGCCGTTCACCTCAAGCGCGATCAGCACGGCCGTGCCGGTGATCAGCCAAAATGCCGGATTGCCAAGGAAGGACATCGAATCCTCTGATCCGGGCCCCGACAGTGCAGGAGCTTGATAGCCCTCACGCATCCTGGGATATGGCTTCCAGGCCTCTCCTCCCGGCCGGGCTCTGAACGAAACCTTGCCCCTGGGAGAGGCCGCAGCAGCAGCAAAAGGATCTCCACCATCTGATGGAAATGAAGCTTGCTCTATCTTCTTGTGCGCCGGCTTGAAGTAGTCGTAGAAATCGCGCGTCTTGGCGGAAGGGCCTGGCACCGGTGTCTTTGGTGAAAACACATCGTAGATCGAGCTGCCCTTGGGCTTGGGCTTCAGGAAGTCGAACAGCTCATCGGATTTCCCAAGGGATCCAGGGCCCCAATGATTCATCATGAGAAAAAACCATTTCGGGCGGAATGAGTTCTACCGGACCTTTAGACCGCCCAGGGGGACTGGACGGACAGCTTAATCATACCGCTTAACCTTGGGACTTCAATGGGTTTTTCCCTGTCCGTTTATAGCGGTTCAGGCTCCGGTGTAGGGATGACCCGCATCGTGCCGATCGACATTTCCAACGGGAACGGATGGAAGATCGGACTCCATTTATGTTCGAACTCTTTGTATTCGAGATAGGCTCTCCAGACCATGTCATCGGAAAGCAGATAATGCATTCGCTCGACCAGTTCCGTAGCGGACTTCACGTATTTGCGATTACGTCCCGCAATGGCCTCGCTGCTCGCATGCATGCCGAGATGTTTGACCAATCGCATCAAATAGTCCCCGGCGTCTTGCTTGGCACGCTCCTCGTTCGTATGACGCCCCGCATGGGAGGCCCCGCCGAAATCGGCATACTGAACAAGCCAGCTCCTCATGGCGCCGAGACCCATACCCTTGTCCTTGGGGAATAGCCGTCTGAGAATCCCTTCTCTGAAGGCCTCGAGGAATTGCCTTTCGGACTCTTCGTCCTGATAAGGGAACTTCCCTTCCAGCGCTCTTTCAGACGCCACGATTGCCTTCAAGAATTGCTCTTGCGTGATCCGGATGTTCTTCAGTTGGGCTTTATTGGAGACGACCTCCAGGAGATCTTCTACGATCGCAGCCATCTTGTCTTCACGGCGATTGATGGCAAGCGTAATCTTTCCTTTTTCAGCATATTTCTCAATGGGACGAATCTTCGTGCGTTCGATGAACGGAATCTTGTTTTTTAGGCCGGTTTCTGGAGAGCCCTCGACAATCACTGTGCCGATTTTTGCGTAGAGTGGCCGCCCGAACTCATTTTCGAAGCGAAGGTAGAAGTCCTCCCAAAGATCGTAGGCATCCCAAACCTTCCCTGCCTGGATAAGCTGCTGTATCTGAGGGATCAGGTATTGCATCCCCTCGAAGAATTCAGGATGCTCAGGAGCCTCGAATTCGCCGCCTTCCGAAAGAAAGTGCTCCAGATTTCTCCTGATCCATGTACCGAGCAGGTATCCCACTTCGCCCGACGCGCTCGCCTCGTTGTTGTGGATGGTAGGCGAGCCGACTTCCAGGGGATAGGCCCATTGGACCTTATAGCGTTTCATGGGTGAACCCAAAATGGTGAAAGGTGTCCCGCCTGGTCAACCGATACCAGTGTTCGATGTTCTTCGGGTCTTTCACTTCCTCGTCGTAGCTCTTGGAGATCGTCATCACCGTATTCATGATCTCGGCGAAGGGCGGAGGCTGGGCGCCGCTGTCTACGAACCTCTGGTTGACCTCCGTAGCGATCGTCCTCCAGGTCTCGTGCAGCGTCTTGAGGAAATTCCACTGCCAGTCCATCTGTTTCCCGCGATCCATGCTTCGTGCCAAGCTTTCGGCTGGGTGGTACTTGGGTGTCACGGTGGGCCCTGGTCCGTCCACGATGACCGTTCCGATCAGGACCCAGAGCGGCGTTGGAAGAACGTCTTCCCAACGATTCATGAACCGATGCCATTCGTCGTAGGCGCCCCAGACTTCATCGTCCTCGAGGAGGACGCCCAGGGATTCGAGCATCTGCTGGGCATCCTCGATGAATCCAGGGAAGTTCCGTTCATAGCCCCAGACGGTCGCATATTGGGGCAACTCTTCATCGAATTTCGATGCAAGAGCGGCAAGATGCCGGGCAGTGTCGACTTTGGCGATCTCCTCCAAGGCATGGACGCTCGTGCAGTCCTTCTTGAAGTCCAGGATCCTGCAAATCCGCCAAGACATTAGAGGATCTCCATGTCCGCGGCGGGGGAGGGTGAGCTGCGGCAAGAAGAAGATACCATACCTCGGCTGGACTAACAAGCCACTACAAGCTATGATTCTGGGAGCGGCAACACCCTCCCCCTCGCCGCTGATCGACTTGAGGATTCCATGAGTCTGATCACCGGCCCCGTAGCGCTAATGCGTCTGGTCACCGTCGAGACCGTCACCGACCTCGATCGCCTTATGACCAGGATGGGCCTGCCGTCTCAGGATGCTTCCGTCGAGACCAAGTTCAACGGATGGCTCACCCAGGCCGCCGGCGGCCGCCTCTACTCGCGGCGTGGGAAGGATCTCACCGACAAGTTTCCGCATATCGCCAAGCTGGTCGCTCCTTTCAAGAAAGAGCATCTGATCGGTGAGCTCGTCTATTTCGACGAGAACGGCGTCATGCAGGAGCCAGCCGTCACGACCATCGCGGGGACCAAGGATCATCGCGAAGCCATCCGGAAGATGAAGGAGATGCCAGGACACTTCGATTATGTGGTCTTCGACGTCCTGGCCGCAGACGGGCACGACATCACCGATCAGCCGACCTCTGTTCGGCGCGCAGTTTTGGACGAATGCTTCTGCAATTCCGGGCTCACGCTCTCCAATCCTCAGCCTCTTTCCATGCTCCAGAAAGTCTATGACGAAGGCGTCGCGGCCGGCGCCGATGGCGTCGTGATCAAGAATCTCAGGGCACCCTATCTCTGGAAACCCTTCGGTCAAAGCGAAGTCCAGCCTGTTGGATACTGGTGGAAGCTCAAGCCAGCCTTCACGGACAACTTTGTGGTCACCGGGGTCCACTACGGACCAAAGGGAAGATTGCTGGCCACTCTCTCTCAATATCACCGTGGACAGCTTGTCGACGTCTCCGATGTCGGCAATTTTGCCGCGCCGGTCGCCAAAGAATTCATTCAGCGCATCACCAAAGGGCCATTCCTGGTTGAGATCGAATATCTCTCCAGATTCCCTGATCCTCCGGGAGCTCTCCAGCATCCACGCTTCATCCGTTTCCGCGAAGACCAGGACCTCGACTCAGCTCAGCTACCGGCAAAATACGGAATGCACGGGCCATCGATTGGCGTTCCGCTTCGCGGTTATGCAAACTACTGGATCAAGCCCGATGGCGAAGTAATCGAGTTCACCGAGCCCGAGACTCATGAACTCTATTCTTGGGATGCTGGTTTCGGGACCGTTGGCGAGGCGATCGAGGCTGGCTGGATCCGCGCCTTCGAATATCGGGACAAATTGGGCTTCGACCTCTTGAATATTGAGGACCCCAACACATTCTCCAGACTGACTGAATTCCTAGAAAAGTTCTACGCCGAGCATGGCCCCTTCAGCGCCGTAATCGACTTCACGCTTCCGCAACACGGCTTCATCACCATCGATCCCGAAGATCTTTCCTCCGAATCCATCCCGGATCTCCTTCGGATCGGTCTTCGGAGAGCGTAAGATGCCGCTTTTCGACCTCCGGGAACACTTCGGCATCTGGGACAGATGTGGCAACTCTCGCTTCTTCAAGAAACAGTCCAAGACATCCAGGATCTATCTAAATCCTCTTGATGGAGTTCTTGTATCCGCCCACGAGGAGCATCATGGACCAGGATACTCCGGTCCAAAGACATATACCCTTATCGTACGCGAAGCCAAGAGGGCTTCCGATGAAGAGGTCGCAAAGAGCTATGAACGAAATCAGCCATGGGTCGAACAGGCTCTGAAGCAGTTCTTTTACTATCAAGCCATGGGCTGGGCCTTGGATGCAATCAGAGAAGTTACTGGGCAGAGACAACTTCCAGGCGATAGGGACATGGGTAACTTCCTGAACTTTTATAAATCCGGCGGCGAGAAATACCGGAAAGAGGGCGGCCGTGATTATGAGCAATTCTACTGGGAAGGCAGCACCCTAAAAGATCGCGGAGATCAGCCGATGCTTGAAGAAGTTCTCGAAGCAATCCTTCGGACGGTCTCCGAAATGAAAAGCACCATTGTCGACTACGGTAGAAGCATTTCGGAAGCCGATGTTGAGGAAGCTCTGGGTAGCCTCGGCATCCTGGAGTGCTAGAAGATGATCGTCTATGTCGGAGCTGGATCGGGAGAATTCCGGGATCTGGTGATCGCGGCCGGACATGGCCAGATGGTCTCCCCGCAACCCGGCGCCTTCCGCATACCGAAGCACGGACGGTGGGTCTTCGATAACGGAGCCTATACCGATTGGCTCAACGGTGTCACTTTTGATGATGCAAATTACCTGAAGAGACTCTCTCAGATCTCCTTCCTCTCGGACGATAGAATTCCCGACTGGTGCGTCGTCCCGGACATCGTCGCGGATCCGACCAGCCTTTCCTATTCGCTCCGCTGGCGCCAGGCGCTCTACGATGCCGATCGCCGGCTCCGCTGGTATCTCGCGATCCAGGACTTCATGACTCCCGAAGACGTCCTCCACGCCCTTTGCCTCGAACCGTTCGACGGCCTCTTCATCGGTGGATCGACCGACTGGAAATGGGAAACCGCGGCCAAATGGATCCAGTGGGGCCATGAACACGGTCTTCCCGTCCATCTGGCGCGCGTCAATGGACCAGGCCCTCTCCAAGCTGCCTTTGATGTGGGCGCCGATTCCATCGACGGAACCGGTTGGGTTCGCGCCGGCGCCAAGTGGTATCCGGCCCTGAAGAACGTTCCCGTCCCTTCGACGGGACTCTTCGACAGGGAACATCCGGAGATCCCCAAGCGCTGGCTCAAGTTCGGCCAGTATCTCCAGAGCATCTGGGGTGAGCGCGACTGGAAGCGTTGGGCGAAGGTCGAAGTGCCCTCTCTTCAGAATGTCGCGGCCTTCAACGCCATGAGCCCCGACGAATTCCTCTCCTGGATTGAGAACGAATACGTCTCAAAAGCTCCATCTGGTCCTGAGGATTGGCGCGGGAAAACCGCCCAGCTTTACCTCGATGAGGTCCGGAAGAAGGTGAGTGAAGTGGATGAAAAGGAGCTCGAAATCTGGAAACGATGGGTCCTGTGGGAGATCGAAAGGATCCTCGTCACCCCTATACCGCCGGCCCCAGAGATGCCCAGGTACGGAATCGTAGAAGGCAAGGCCTTGCCGCTTCCGAAAGCTCTGGAACTGACCAAGGGACAGCTTGAAAAATGCGAGCAGACCGGAACCGAAATCATCATGGTTCACGGGCCTGGTGGACAGGTGCTTGCCTCTTACCCCGTCGTCAGAGCAACATCCTCTGAACAGGCTCTACGGATGATGCGGGAGCCATAACTCCCGGCGCAAGATATTCGAGAGCCTTCTCCACCTCTTCCGGAAGCGGCTTTAAGCCCTGCATCCCCGTAAACGGATAAGGTTTCACGAGCCGCAGGTTCCTCGTCTGCCAGGCGAAGCGTTTCGGCATGTAATTCCCAAGGATCGCTTCCATGGGCTCCGGCTTCGCGAGCTCAGTCTTCACGCAGTCGAAGAGATCCACGACCGCGATGATGGAGCCCAGCGGCCAGTTCCTGGGGATCTCGATCTTGACGCCGGCATCCTCAAGAATGTCTTCTGCCAGCTCTTCTGGAGTACCGTCCTTGATGGCGGTCTTGTTCTTGGCGACGTGGATCGCGAGGAGACCCCGATAGCTGGTCGACCAGCTCCTTGTCTCCCATTTCTTGTATCCGAGAGCCATGAAGGATCCCCAGGGCTCCCAGAGCGACAGGATCTTCATGCTAGCGAAGCCCATCCCGCGGCCGCTGCTGCGTGAGCCGCCATTTTGCCTGCCAGGGCGACGCGATCTCTCGTACCGGAGATTGAAAGACCGGATTTCGAATGGGCTTCGGCTTCTTTTCCTTGGGTTCCGGAGGAGGAAGAATGACCGTAACCTCTTTTCGAATCGTGATCTGGTAGGTGGCGACGTTGTTGTCCGTGATTTCGGTATGGCTCATCGGGATGGTGCTATCCGCAGTGAGCGGATGCTGATGGATTTCAACGGTTGGCGAGCAATTGGTGCTCGTGGGTGTGTAATTGAGCTGCATGAACATGTTAAACGAGTTTACTGCTCCTCGTTTTTCATGTCAAGCTATGCGTCTACTTAGGCTTACCGACGACGATGCTCGCCAGCACCACAAGAGCGCCGATCTCCGTCCAGAAGGCGATCTTGTTGAGCATCGAACCGTTCCCGGTGAGGAGCTGAGTGGCGCCGGCGCCCAGGCCTACGAGCGCCGCCGTCACGCCGATCGGCGTGCTGTTATTCGAAGGTGCTGCGGCTGGGGTTGCTTGGCCCATTTCACGGATGGAATGGCAGAAGCCGTCATATCCCATCACTTCATCCGGTGTGCAGAACTGATCGTCGATTGGCCGCCTGTTGTAACTACCCATCTGCATGATCGGCTGGCAGGTCCCATCGGCGCCGACCTCTTCATTGGGGCCACAGAGCCCATTCTCGAATGGAGCACGATGGGTCATGACGCCGAAGCCGCGCTCAAAGCTATGCCCGGCGCCGCCGAAGCCGCCGCCGCCACGGCCGAGATTGAGGCGCAGGGTTGTCGGTTTCCAGGTGTACATGGAATCCCCCCTATTGTAGAAACTGGTCGCCGGGGGAAGCGACCGGACAGCCTGATTATACTTTGAGCCCAGGCGATCTCAACGGGAATTTAGACCAACAGCCACACCAATAAGTACGATGACCGCAGGAATCGAATAGGACATTGAGGTCCCAAGTAATCTTGAAAGTCCTATTCCACATCAAGCCATAGAGCACCACGCCGTAGGGCTTGTACAAGATCTCGATTCCCCACCATCCAAAACGAAGCTGCAGCCACGGAGCCCATGGAATCGTCAGTAGCATGGCTTCACCCGGTTACTGGTATACCGCCGTTTACGAGTCATCGCATTTTCTTCTTGACTGCGGTATCGGGCGGCGGTAGATTCTGGTTGTCCGCCCGACGCTGCCCTCCCCAGGCAGCCCCAGAAGTATCTAGATCTTCACTCCAGGATTCGGAATCGTCCCGCGCTCCAAGCTCTCATCCGAGGTGATTCCGAACTCCTGCTCGAGGGCCCGAACAAGATTGCTGGCGTTGTCGGGAAGATCCGCCATCTTCAGCATTTGAGGCCAGAACGGACCGAAGGCATAGAATCCAGCGATGGGCACTGCGTCGATCATCGACATCGTAGGATTCGGCTTCAAGACCCATGCCGTCCGGACACCTGCGGCGCCGCCGGTGAACTGCCCATTGGCGACATACCCGGTCCCGATCAACCCAGGGATGCCGTGATGGATTCTCTGGATCATTCTCCAGAAGCCTTCCCGCAATTTCTCATGTTGCGGGTCTCCACGTTTCCGCGCTCCCTCAAGAGTCGGGATCATGGTCACGTACGGCATCTCGATCGGCTCGACCACTTCAAAGTAGGGAAGATCCTGGCCGAGGCCGGCGAGCGCAAGAGCTCTCTTCCAACCTTCATCGGCAACTGCGGGATATTTCAATCCTTCCTTCTGGATCGAATGAGCGATCTTCTGGACGGCCGGGCTATCCATCATTCTCATCAGCTTCGGGCCATAGTGCTTTTCGAGAAGCCGGACGACTTCCTGATGAGGAACGAGCAGAAAGCGGAAGTGCATGGTTTCTGGCTTTCGTCCGAAGTGAGCCTCGAAGTCCGCCGTCTGCCGGAGCGCGTCTTTCTGGCTAAGGGATGGAAGCTCTAAGAAGGAGTACGTGTCTCCAGGCGCGTAACAGCGTCTCTCGAAGATGACTCCATCGCAGCTATCCACCCTTCCCAAGGATCCCGACAGCACCATCTCCCTGCCCCAATCCCCCTCGTTTTCCAGGGTCCAGGCAATCGACTTGGAACCATATTCGGCCGCGAGCGGCCGGGGGCCTTCGGGAGTCTGTGTCATGACGACGATCTTGCCGTCGGGATCCTCTTCCCACCAGAAGTCAAAGGCCGAGAGGTACTTCCGGAGACTTTCGGATCCGGATTTGGTCTCTCTGCGAGCCAGAGCCGAGACATGCTCGATCCTGAAGGTATGCTGTCCCCGGACGAGGACTAGATCCGGTTTCAGGTAAGCAAGCTCAGCCAGGACGTTGGCCAGAGGCCGCCTTTGACTCGGCCTATGCGCCATACCGGCCTATTTCTTTCCCAGTGTCTTCCGGGCTACGCAGGACGCGACCTTCTTGCGCTGCTGGGGCGTCCAAGGCTTCCCGGGCTTGATGCCGACGTCGCGGGCGCAGGAGGATGTGAGGCGCAGCTTGAGGGGGAGGGTTCTCTTCGCCATGTCTTCCTATCTCCTCGATCTTCCCATGGATGCCACAAAATACCTCGGGTACATCGGTTTCTTCTTATGGACAATGCCGCCGCTGCCGGCCATCATGACGCGGCCTCTTCCGGAGATGGAAGGAGCCGGAACCGGAGGCGGCGGGGGCGGTGGGGCGTCGAGCGTGCAGAGGTTTTCGACCTTCTTTTCGATCTCCAAGGCCTTCTTCCGAAGATCCTTGGCCTTGTTCACCACCTGGCTCACGTGAAGGGTAATGGGCTTCTTCGATTTCTCTTTCTCGTTCTTCTTGCCGGTCTTGAGCACCTCACGGATCATGCTGTTGATCCGCGCGGCGGCCTTGGCGTAGATCTGGATGTCCTTCCGGAGTCCCTGATCGTCTACGAGCACCGCCAGGTCATTCGCTGACTTGCTGCTCTGCCAGAACCCGGCGGAGATATGCTCGATGTCCCGTTTGGTGAAAAACGGCGTTTTGGATGCTTCAGCCTGCTGGACGTAGAACTCGCTGAAGGACAATGCGTCGGAAATGCGGGTCGCGGCCTTCGACAGCCGGAAACAGGCCGTTGGACTCTTGAGCAGATCTGCTGTAGGTACACCGAGCTTCAGATTGAGCTTCATCTACTGGCTCCGGAATCGAGGCTTCGGGTAGATCCTGGGGTTATGGGATTCTCCTGCCGGCGCGACGGGCGCACCTGTCGCTACAGCCTGAGCGGTCGCGGCCGTCGCCGGCTGAGAAGGTCCGAGAGGCTTGACGAAACTTCTGAATCCGGGAGATGGAAGATTGCCAGCGGATGGTGCCTGAATCGACGAACGCCAGGGCGCCGCGGCCGTCGCCGGCCGTAGGACTTCTGCCTTGACCTGCAATGGAGCTCCAGGCGCCGTTGGAATCTTCGAGAAGGACGTCGGAGTGAATGAGGGTCTCGGTGGCATCCCGGGTCGGAATCCAGGCTTCATGGGCGCGACGCCTGTCGGAGTCAGGATCCGAGGCTTCATGCCCGGCGGAAGCGGAAGAGGTTCCAGCTTGAAGGGAAGCCCCATCTTGCCGTCGGCGTCGGAAAGGAGCATCGGCAGGACAAAACTTCCGATGGCGATTCCCCAGAGAACGTATTCCATGACCCGCTGCTGTTGTTCCGTCGGGAAATAGGCGTTCACGTAGCCTTCGAGCCTATCCAGCGAAGTCTTCCAATTCAGGAAGGCTGTACGTTCCTCGGAACTGAAGTCGCGCCAGATGGGGCCCGGCTCGGTCACGAGTCTGGTTTCGATCGCCGAAACGATGGGATCCGTAGCCTGAAACGTCTTGTAGGCTGCTTCGAAATTCTCCTGATCCCCTTTGAAGGGACGATCTGACCATGCAGGAAGCGAATTGAGAACTTCCTGGACGCGCGCCTGCTTGGTACGTCCCGCAGAGATCTGCGCGAGAACATCGTCTCGCGTCTCGCGGTTCATGTAGGGTTCTTCGGCGCCTAGGCGACGCATAGTTCAGTCCTAACTCTAACCTTAAAGCCGCGATCCTTCAAGTGTGAAAGAAGTACTTCACGCCGGCGATCGCTCCTGGAAGGCTCGGCGTCGGGAGTTTCGAGGGCAAAAACCACCCGTAACGGTCGTGTTCATCGTTGAGGACCGGCTCCCAGGCATCCCCAGAAGCGTCCATTTGCGCCAGGAAGAGCGCAAAGGCGAAGAAGGGGTTCGGAGCCCACCATACGGGCTCTGTGTCGATATAGAGCTTCGGCAGGCCTCCAAGCTCCTCGCGTCCCTCCCGAAGGGCCGCCTCGAGGTGTGTCTCGCCTGGTTCAACACTGCCTCCCGTAAAATCCCAGTATCCCGGGCTGCTTTCTGCCGCGGATCTCCGCGTCATAAGAACCTTACCGTCCCTGGGACGGAGGATCAGGAGACCCGCGCCATTTTCGCTCATGCGATCGCTTTTTCCATTTCGACCAGGCGCTCACGCAGGACCTGGATGTCGTTGACAAGCTGCTCAGCCTTCTCGGCGTCGGCAAGTCCCTGTATTCCAGACATATAGCCGTAGAGGTATAGGTACCCACGGATATCTCCGTCGTTCAGAGATTGCGCCGCCTGCTGGAAAGCGCTGGTCGCCATTCCCAAAGCCTTCGCTTGTTCTTGCGGCGTGTCCAGTCCAAGGACATTTTTATACTTTCTGCTCATGATCCTCTTCTCCGTATGGAAGGAGATCCGCTTCTTTATGCCGCAGGCCGTGCATCTCGCTGACGGCCTTTGGGACGGTCCTTAGATGCAGGATGCACAGATCCACAAAGAACTCCTGGCCGTCTCTTTCGTTCCTGATCTGGAACAAGGCCGGCATCAGGCATCCGTTGTAGGCGCAAGACGGCCATAGTCCGAACATCGCATCAGGACGTCTGAGAGATCAGAGCATCCAGGTCCTCATCTCCGTTGATTGTGTTGTACCAGGTCAGCGCGGAATCCTGTTCCTCGAAGAGAACCTCGTGCTGCCAGGGCTGTCCTCCAAAGGGATCGATTCGTTCGATCTTGAGGACCCAGTTGTTCGTTCGGTCTTCCTCTGGAGAAAGGAGTTCCAGGTTGATATAGCCGACTTTCCTTTTCGAGCTTCCCAGCTCGATCAGCATTTCGGCTCCCATGGTGGCCTTCTTCTTTTTCGGACGATCCTTGAAGCTCCGTTCCTCCGGAGTATGGTAATCGACGCCCAGGAAGTCGTAGAAATCCCGTTCGTCTGCGGATTGGAGAAGAGGCTCGCCAGTTTTAGCGTCCCAGATGCCGTATTGGTCTAGTTTCCATCCACGGCGCTTGGCGATCGAGCGCATGGCGATATTGTGCTGCCAATCGCCCGTGTACATAAAAAGCATCGCGCCGAGCTCGTCGACCTTGTGGGCGATATAGAGCTCGACGGGGACGCCGTCCATGATCTTCTTCTGAATTCTTTCCCCGCCCTCATAGCCCAGCTTCTTGAGGTGAAGCAATAGGCCTTCGACATCGCCGTCCTTGGGTAGGATCACCAGCTCGACATCGCCAATCTGAGGCCGCTGCCGGCGGATCGACCCTGCTACCAGAGCTACCTGAACGTACTTCTCGATTTCTCTCAAGACCCGGGTGGCGAGCTTCTGAGCTTTCGTAAGAGGAATAGTGCTCTTCACGCGCCGGCCCATTTCGATCAGCATCTCAGCGCCCATGGCCGCTTTACCACTCTTCTGAGGCGTGATCGAGACGAAGGCGCCGCTGGGAGGATCACCGATCAGGATCGAAACACCGTCATCCGAATACTTCTCCCAAAGCTCGATATGGGCATTCCACCGAGCCGTGGCATCGCCTTCAGTCTGGCATCCGATGGTATGACTCGCTACCCAATAACCGACGGCGACACCGCTGTCGCCGCAGGCATTGACGTCCCTTTCGGCTTCCCGAAGAAGCTTCCAAGCCGCCGCCTGGGTCATGATCGGAAGCTCTTCGAAGTTCATTGATTGTAGACGACTCTTCCCTGAGGCAAGCTGAAGGAGGTTCTCTTCTTCTTCCGCTTGCACTTCTTGCAGCCGATGACGTGATTGGGATTCATTTCGTCATGGAGTTCGATAGGACCCAAGGGCACTGCTTCGGATCCAAGGAATCCACCGCCAGGATAAACCATCTTGATCGAGATTGGGCTCGAGACGATGGCCGGTGTGCTGTCATCACGGTTCCGGTACACGTTGACCGCAACACTGACGGTCTGAGGGAACCAGAAGTTGATGGGATTCGAGAGCAGCGTTTCATTCCGTACATCACCAGCCGGAACCGTCATAAGCTTCATGCCGACTTCACTGGGTTCCGGCTTCGACTTGAAGACGACCTGCCCTTCGTCATCCCGGATTTCCAGTCCGACGAAGAACGAGAGAGGATCCTTCCCCTGATTCCGAATGGAGAAGGCAAACGGCTGGTCGATCAGCATGTTGCGAACTGTGCCGCCCGTCCGATCCTGCCGCGGATCGAGCATGATGCTGAGCCTGCTGGCCAGCCAGCCCGGAGGCTCATTGGGAACAGGGTTATTCGACGACGGCGGCAGGATGCTGCTTCCGGTCGGAGATGGAGGTTCCGGCGCAGCCGGCTCCTGGAAGAGGAAGTAAAGACCGGCGGCGATCCCGGCGACGGCGCCCGCATAAGCAGCAGGCTTCCAGTCCTGAGAAAACGTCTCGGACAGATAGTAGGACGTGAGGCCGCCTCCGATCAAGGCCGAAGCCAGCCCGAGGTTCTTCTTGTTGATCGGGACGTCCGGAACAGCCTTCGCCACGATCAGCGACGCCAGATAAGCGCCGCCGGCCCAGGCGATGAACGGCAAGCCGAACCGGATCAGGATAGGAACCGCTGCTTGAACCTGACCAAGGTGCAGTCTTGGCCCATTCCCGAGCATCGGAACCTTTTTGGCTGGCTTCCACTTGGTCATATAGCTCCTATTGCCATTTCTCTTGTTCTTTTTCGTAGGCTTCCCAGAACGGAACCGTGTATTGCCCGCTATCGGGGCTGAGCGGCAGGCCCTGGCAGCGCGGACAGCCCATGACGTGCCGCACGTCGCGCTGATCGTGAACTGTGACCGTCCCGAGGCGGATCTGTGGACGATCAAGAGGATTCCAGACCACTCGTACTTGTCTCATCGGCACGACCTCTTTGCGTTCTTCTTGAGTTTCCCCCAAACTACGGTCACATGATTCCCGCGCTTCTGACTCCGGAAGGTGCGGAAACAGGTCTTCGGCCGCTGCACCACCCGGAAGGATCCCGGCGTTTCGATCGTGATCCTGGCTTCCTTCCGAGAGTGCCGTTCCGCGATCATGCCGGCTTCTTCCTTCGAATGGACGAAGGGATGGGTCTTCTTCACGACGACCGCCTGTTCGACCCAGACCTTCTTCGGCTTGGCCATCATTATCTCCGAAGGATCAGGCAGAGCCGGCCCCAGAAACGAGCCAGTTGATTCCTGTCTTGGATCACCATGGCGTAGTTCTTCTTGAAGTCTGCCATGTCCCCCGAAGCGAGCGCCAGGATGTAACCGCCGGTCGCGGTCACATGGGTGAGGAAGAGTTTCTCGAACTCCTGCTTCGGGAAACCCGGGATCTCGCTCTCGTAAAGCCTGGTCTGATCGTTCGCATTCAGGATCAGGGCTTCGACCGCGGCATCGACCGTACCTTGGTCCTTGGCGAACGCGGCGTCCGTGAGCTGCTTCACCAGGGCGATGTGCTGGTTCATGAGCCGGGTGGCGTCAGGGATCTTGAGGAGATCTCCCCATTCCTCGGCGCCTTCGACGAGCTTATTGACGGCATTCGCCTGCATCCGGGCATCTTTCTGGTTCGTCGCCGCGACGTACATGTACGTCTCGCCGACGTGATCGAACCACCAGGTTGCGCAGTCAGCCATTACCGGCCCTTTCTGGCTTTCTTGACCATCTGAATCATTCGTTCCTGACGAAGGGCGCTCCTCTTACTCCTATGGCGCCCAAGGAGAAGACGAGGCTTCTTCTTGGAATAGAGGCAGATGGGAAAGCCGGGCTTCTTGTCGCCAGAATAGCAGGGCTTGATGATGCCCAACTGAAGACGGATTCCCCCAGGCATGAAACGGCTCCTTGAAAGCTGAAGGCACGGGGGGAGTACCCTCGCCGATATTATGCCTTGTGGAGGGCGGAAAGTCTACTTGAACAGCGCGAAGCTGAGACCGGCGATCGCCGCTACCGTGGCCGTCGCTAGAAGGGTCCGGGTGAGGTCGTTCTTCCCCTCGTTGACCCACCTGGGCTGTGGGCCTACCGGCACTTCGGCAACTGGAGCCGGAGCTGGAGCTGGAGTCGGCGCCGGACTTGATTGTCCAAGGCGCGGCGCGCGGACGTTGGAGACCAGATATCGAACGCGCATGCCTTCATCATACTCGAATCATCCGGAAGATCAAGCCTGACCGACGATAGACCTCCAGTCCTGAACCAGATGGGAAAGGATCACGTCGTCTCGAAAACAGGACGCCCGCTGCATGGCCGTCTCCGAGATCAGGTTCCAGTTGCTGTCATTCCAGCTTGCTGTTTCCTGAATCAACTTGGCGGCCTCTTCGGGATTCTTGTAGAAGGCTCCAGCTTCGCTGATGTAGGACCTGGCTGCCGGCACATCGAGAGCCAGGACATAGGATCCCGTCGCCATCGCCTCCACGATAGAGATCGGCATTCCAAAGGCATGGCCTTTGGGGTCATGGGTATCGAGATAGATGCCCGCGCGCCGATTGATATCGGACGCGACCTGAGGATGAAGATCGATCAAGATCTGCACACGATCCTTGACGTACCCGTTCAGCCTGTTGAGCTGATCTAGGAACTCATCGCCACCACCAGCCCTTGAGATCCCCAGGATGAAGCGGAATTCGGGACAGCGATTGGCGACCGCGAGCACATCCTCAAGACCTTTCGTAGGAAGGCCTGCAGCGAGACGCACCACCAGCTTACGGTCCTTGCAGACTGCCGGCGGGTGAAGCTGAGGATCGTATGCCACGGGAAGCGGGAAGGCCTTGGCATGCCCACCCATCGCTGCCACGAAATGAGGGAAAAGATACAGTCTCTTGACCGAAGCCTGTTCCCCAAGTTCCCGGGCAAGGCTCGGATTCCAGTCGAAGGAATGACCGCGGATCGTAACCGGAATGCCCGGCGGGATCTCATGCAGATGACGTTTGGCGACCACCAGATAGTGGATATGAACAAGGTCAGGACCGACCGCAGCAATCGTTTCAGCCAGGCTTCCGCGATGGACCATGCATTGTGGAGCAAGATCCGGATGATAGTTCGTCTGCGACCAGACATGAACCTCGACTCCGCATCGTTGGGCGAAGGCGATCTCCGTCGCGATGTAGGTCTCAGAGATCTGAGGGTAATTCCAGAGTAGATACAGAACTCTCATCGGGTTTCCCATTCGCTTTAAAGAGGATCGAAATTATCTCGTCACGCCAGATGAACGGGTTGTAGTCCGGAAAGTAGAAGTCGGCAGTGCTTCTGATAAAATCGTAATCCCCCTCGTATCGGTCCGAAAAACGGCCAAGCTTGCTCTTGATATTGGGCACCGCGACCATCTGACTGCTCACGTTCCCAATGCGAAGCTGATGGTCTTGCCAGAGAATGCCTTTGCCATGAATCATCCGGAACATGAAGGGATATCCCGGTTTCTCTCGGATCGCGGACTTGATGGACTTGAATGCTCCCGGAAGGTATTGGTCATCGTCGTCCATGAAGGTGATGTAGGCCTTCTTAGCCAGGTCGATGCCGAAGTTTCGAGCCCTGGCGCCCCAATCGTGGTGAGGGCCACCGGGAATTTCGAAGTAGCCATATTGAATTCCGTACTGCTGGACGAGTTTTTTTGTTTCTGGATAGGCTCCGTCACCGACGACGAACACCTGGTCGAACATTTCAAGCTGAGGGACGATCGAATCGAGAGTATCCTTGACCGATGAGCGACCGATCGTAGGAATGATGATCGTCAGGGCGTCATCGATCTCTGTCATGCCTGGATTCCATGCTTCAACCGGATCGCCTCGAGAGACTCTTCGAAAGGCACCGAGGCGGAGATCCCGATATCGAAATGATGGAGCTCAAAGAGAGTCTTCGGAATGTAAACCCCCCGATGGCCCATGCTCGCGAGCGTCAACCACAGGTCCCAATCCTGGAACCTCTTGATGGTCGAATCGAAGCCCACGAAGGCTTCCCTTCTCATGAGGCTCATCGTTTCCACGTAATTCCCACGCTTGAGTGATTCTATATTCCAAGGCATGGCCTTGCGAATGCCGTTTCCATTGGGGTAGGGAATGCCCTGATACATGACGTGGCGCGCATCGGAATATGCGAACGTGGAATCCGGATTCGCTTCAAGGGCTCTCAGCATTTCGATCAACGCAAATTCATATAGGTAGGAATCATCGTCCACGAACATCAAATAGGGTTGCGTGGCCTTCGTCGCGCCGACATTCCTCTTCTCGCAAGCGCCTCCATCCCAATCTTCGATGATGATCTCTAGTGGATTGTTGTCGATAACCTGGGGGAGGCAATTCTGAAGGAACCAGCTTTCCCTGTCCTTCCGATGAGGGATCACTACGCTGATTGGCAGCGGAGCAAACACACCCTCTCTCCCCAGCAGACTACTTATCGAGCACTACCATGACCGTGTTCACGCCCGTGCCGCTCTCTTCAAAGCTTCCCTCAGGAAGAGGCTCAATATGGCCGTGCTCCGCCACCAGATTCTGAAAGGCTACAGCTTTCTTATTGGTCCTATAGTCAGTCCCACCGGACATGATGGCGACCAGGCGTCCACCTGGCTTCAAGAACTTCCAGGCATGAAGGACATGGTCGATGTCCTGCTGTTTTGAGAATGGAGGATTCATCAGGATGCGGTCGTAGAGTGGCTTCTTCTTCCGATACTTCATGAAGTCCTTGCCGACGAGCTTGTAGCCTTTCTCCTTGAGGACTTGGCGATTGGATGGCTCGATCTCGATCACGTGGATGGACGAGATCGGCACATGCGCCCGGATCACGTCCGCAATGGCACCGTGCCCTGCGGAGGGCTCAAGGACCAAGGAGTCCATGTTGGAGACGTGATCCCCGAAGATCACCGCCCGATCCATCATGAGATTCGCCACCGCATCGGGCGTCTCAAAGAATTCGAAGGTCTTCTTGACGTCGACGGCTTCGCCGGCCTGCATCGCCTCCGCGATCTTCTCGCTGGGATCTCCAGGGAAGACATGGCCGCGGGCGCTGCGGTTCCATTTACCTCCCAAGACCTCGAGCGCTTTGTTCAGGCGAACGTAGGTATCCCGATCAAGCTGTTGAGTGATGTAGGCGACATTGCCCTCGATCCTCAGGTTCATGAGCAGGTTCTTGATATCGTCATCGATGTGGACGACTTTCTTTTTGATCATGCAATCCTCAGATGACTCTCTTGAGACCCCCGGTTCGATGACGCACCACCGTCCCATCTCTCGGACGTTGCTGGGTCGGCCTCCAGGCTTTGAATTTATTCACGTAGGCCGGGACCACCTCAGCATGCCCGTTGTCCCATCGCGACCAGTAGTAATAGCATCTGAGCCAGGGATCCCAGTGCTTGGTATTCTCGTGCATCCTAGGCCTTTACGGCATCCTTCCAAGCCTTTTCCGTAAGAGGAAGCGCCGTGGCCCCATGCGATGCGGCGATCTGATGGAAGAGGCCGAAGATCTGCTGATGAGCGACTTCCTTCTGCTCCTCGGGAACCTTGATTGTCAGGGCATCTGGGATGATCGTGACGAGAGCCCGGTCCGTCTGGGAAGTCCGGCAACTCAGGCACATGTTCTCGTTCTTCTTCCCGAACTCAGCCATCTTCCGCATGAACTGGAAGGTATTGCGGAATCCCTCGGAGAGGGCATTCACGCATTCCACGCAAGCCCCATCCTTGTCCAGAGGACAGGTGCATTTTGGCGCTTCGACCGTCTCAGGAGCCTTGGTCGGCTGTGCCTGCATTTCCTGCCGCTGTTTGGCCAGCTTGTTGGGAGCATCCTTGATGTGGACTTCGAAACGGAGAAGAGCATCAGCTCCGAGCTTGCGCGTCGTGGCGCCGGACAACGCCAGCGTCTTCTTGAGCCACGCTTCCGAGGCTTCCTTGCCCATGGCCTCTCTGAAGTTGGCATATGCGGATGCCAGGAGGGTCGAGATGGCCGTTTCAGCAAACTGGACGATCTCCGGCATGGTGTAGGGACGTCCGAGCTGCTCGGTCAGGAACTGATCACAGATCGCAACGTATTGCTCCCCGATCTGCGTAACTACCCGCAGGTCCGCTTCGGCCATGTTCTATCTCCTTCCATTTCAAACCCCATCTCGCCCAGTGTTATCAATTCCTGAAATCCCTGTTCACCAAAGAACGCCCTCGCTCTCTCGGTGAGGGATTTCAGAATTTCATACTCTCGCTCGATATCTTCGATGTCCTGCGTCATGTCCATCATCTCGCGAGCGAAATCGTTGAACTCTGGGGCTCTGAGATAGAGGTTCATGTCGTAGACCAGCATTTCCAGACTACCTTCGATGGTCGGCCATGTCCGGACGCCGGCCCCTTGGGTATACGGCATCTTGAGAACTACTCCAGGCCGGTTCAACGTCAGGATGAAGAACTTCTGCCCTGGATGATCTCTTTTACGGCAGATCATCTCAGGATAGACCTCGAGGTAATGGAAGGAGACGTCGTATTTTCGAATGAACCGTCCTAGCGTCCCTGGAATGAAGGTGATCTTTCTATGCTTCACGGCCTAACTCCTTGAGAGTAGGCCATGATAGATCACGAGGGGCTACGTTGACCAGAGGAAGAGGCCAGTCGATGGCGCCGACCGGGCTTATTCCACGCTCCTGGGCAGGCTTGTAATCGTTGTCCACCAGATAAAGCAGACTGGCGCCGTCGTCGAGCGCCTGGCACCCATGGGCAACGCCTCTTGGGATGAAAAGAGCATTCGCCTGAGGGTAGAGAATGACGCCATAGGATTCGCCGTAGGTCGGGCTATCGGGCCGAACGTCCACGATCGCGTCGTAGATACGCCAAGCGACCGCCATCACGATCTTGCCCTGGGCCCATGGATCCGCCTGCCAATGCATTCCTCGCACGGTTCCGGACTTCTCGTTCCGGACCATGTTGACCCGGCGGATATCGAACTCGATGCCCTGAGCGGCGAGCTTCTCCCGAACGAAAGCCTCCGCAAAGGCACCACGATTGTCTCGGAAGAGATCGAGATGGATAAGAAAAGCGCCGGCGACAGGGGTTTTTTCGACGTTCATGAGAAGATCTGAGTGATCTCCATGAACTCTCTCCTTATCGGTTCTTATCCGGGCCCGTCATCAGCATCAAAACGGCACCGATCACGAGGATCAATACCGCCGTGAAGAACCCCATCAGCATGATACCGGGTTTACGGCTGGATTCATAGATCCGTGTTTCCGGCTCCAGATTTTGCGGCTGAGCCCACCCTTCCTCGATCCCGATCTGGGTGCAGCGCAGGCAAAGGGGTCTGCCCGAGAGGATCCTGCAGCCGGCAGGAAAACCGATCACTTCGTCTTCGCAGTGGCCGCAGAAGTATTCGGTACTAGTCGGATATTTGTTCGCCATCGTCGTTCTTCTTCCCGCGGACTGCTTTCCACGTCTCAGGCCACATGCCGTCGCCGAACTCGAAGCCGGTCTTGAGTGCGCTCCAGATGAATCCGCCGATGATGCCGATGATCCAGAAGATGCCGAGCACGAAGATGAAGAAATAGCCGAGGCCGAGTTCCTTCCGGCGATCCGTCCGCTTCGTGGGACATGACGTATCGAGATGGTCGAACTGCTCGCAATATCGGCACTTCATTATTTCTTCCGGGGTCTTTTCAAAACCGCGATTTCTTCCCGCAGTTTCCGGTTCTCCTTTGACAGCCGGAAAAAGTTGTTTCTCTCCCGGGCCGCCTGATTCTTGTACCATACGAGATCCTCTCTCGCCCGCTCAAGCTTGGCCTTGCAGTTCAGGCACATGGCCACGGATACAACCGGTTCCAGGCAGTAAAAGCACGGGCCCTGAGCCACTTTACACCATCCCGGCGTTAAATGTGTTCCTTACGGCGATCCCGGATGGCCTTCATGTCCTCCGCATGGGTGCATTCGCCGATACAAACCACTCCGCGGCTATCGCAGCGAGTCTTGATGATGCGCTCGCATTCCCGGTTTTCCGAGGCAGCTCCGGCGCGCCAGGCTGCATGAAGCAGCACGAGAAGATCATCCAGAATGTCTCCGCGCTGTCCTTCCGTCGACCACTTCTCAACCACCATCGCGAGAGCCTGGTAATAGGGTTCCTTGATGCCGATCTTTTCGGCAAAGGCCTTCCAGGCTCCAGGGTTTGCTTCATGATCCAGACGCGCCGCCAGCCACGGATCGGTTGATTTCCCGTTCACATTCTCGATCAGGACGTAGTTCACATAGTCGAGAATCGGATTGACATGGCTGGGAGGCTCGTCATAACGGATCGTTTCGCCATCTTCATCGACGATGGGGATCTCGGCCAGATAAGGCTTTCCGTCTTCCTCCATGGCCGTGACGCGCGCCCGCCATTTGTCTCCGCGGGGCTTGTAGCCCACGATCTGCCCGATCTTGAATTCCCAAGGGCTCATCTAATCCTCCAGGAGAGCCTTGCAAAGGGCCTTTGCGGTGTTGCAGGCGACCGCATTCCCGATTTGCTTCACCTGCTGCTCGCGGGTACCCATGAACTGATAGGTCTTCGGGAAACCCATCGCGGCCGCGAGCTCATGTGGACGCAACATCCGGAAGCGGATGTCCAGGCCGACTACTCCGACGCCAGGGATCATGAGGCCGAACCGATCTTTTGCCGTCACGGTATCCAGGGGCTCCTCGACAGAGTTCGCCTTCCCGGTACCGTTGTACTTGATGATGCAGGGCTTGGCCATCGCCCACGCATCCACCGAGGTGATCGTCGGCATCGGCTTCTTGATCGAATGAACGCGCCTGTCGTTCTTACCATGGTTGGTCGGAAGAACGAAGGCTCCATCCTTGCCGTTCTTCTTCCCCTTCTTCCCGCCGCCATGCTCCATGCTGAAGACGAAGGACTCGGGTTCCACGACTGCGAACTCATTCGATCCCGTCTGGCTCTTGAGGGGATCCTCGACGGAATGAGTGCGGCGCTCGACGCCTTCCCCATGACCTGGAGAGACGAGGAAAGCCTTGGGCTCCACGACTGCGAAGCGATCCTTGCCCATGACCGTCGCCAGAGGATCGTTCACCGAACGGCCATCCCCGAGATCCGTGCCGCCCGGGGTGATGATCAGCGCCTCGGGCTGCTCGATGGAGTCCCCGTTGCTCTTCCCATTCCCGTTTCCCTTCATCTTCACGATGAAGGCCTTGGGCTTCACCAGGCCGACTCCGCGGCTGGTGGTCGTCAAAGTCGGCACAGGATCCTTCACGCTGCGCGGCTTGTTCGAACTGTTCTGGGGAAGAATGAATCCGTCCAGTTCCGGTTCGATCAGGCCGAATTTGCCGCTGCCCGTCGCGGGGATGCTGGGAACCGGCGCATTGACGTCATGGGTCCTAGGCGCTTGGCCCTCCCTCTCATTGTAGAACGGGATCATGAAGGACTGGGGTTGAACCAAAGCCTGGGCGCCCTTCCCTGCGATCGTGGGAGCGGGCTTTTCGACGGATCGCGGCGCCCCTCCGCTTTGCTGCTGAAGAATAAAGTCACCGGGCTTCGGCTCGCAGATCGCAACGTGGTTGCCGCTCGCGCATACGGCCGGCAGCGGCCCGTTCACGGACATGGCGTCCATGTGCTGCCGCAAGATGATCAGGAACGGCTCGGCTGCGGCGCCGCAGAACTTCTTGATGCCTGCGGCGATCCTCTCGAGGGTACTCCGCTTCAGAGGATGCTTGCGGCTGAAGATCGACTGTCCTTCGATGCTCCAGTCAATGATCTTCTTCGCTGGCACCCAAGGCTTGAGGTGCTTCGCAAAGAGATCGCTTGCCTCCGGACTTTTCGTATGACTCGGAGCAGGCCAGTGGATTTTCTTGTGAAAGGGACGCCGACAGAGCATGAAGAGGCGCTGCCTGGTCGTCGCGTCGCCGAAATCGGCGGAATTCAGGATCTTGTACTCGACCCGATAATCCATGGATTCCAGAGCACCGACGAAGGCCCGGAAGGTCTCCCCTCTCTTTGACTTCATCGGACGCCCATCAGCGCCCAACGGCCCCCAATCTTCCAGTTCGGAAACATTCTCGATGAGGATGTTCTCCACGTAGAGTTCCTGACACCACTTCAAAATGTGCCAGGGTTGAGCCCGTGACTGATCGTTCATCGGCCGAGCACCGCGGGCTTTGGCGTGGTGCGTGCATTCCGGAGAGGCGACTAGAAGCTTGAGACGCCCCGTGGGTACAACTTTGCGGGGATCGATCTTCTCGATGGCCTCGCAATAATGGGTAGCCCAGGGATGATTCTTCTTGTGGGTTTCGACCGCGATCGTCCAGTGGTTGACCGCGATCAGTTCGACCGGGGCCCCGAGCTCCTTGCAGGCTTCGGCTAGACCCGTGCTGGTACCGCCGGCACCGCAAAAGAGATCGACGCTCGTGACCTTTTCACGCTTGGCCTTCCCACGGAGCTTCTTCAGACGGAGTTTTTGAGCGGCAGTCACTGAGTAGCCCTAACCTTCATCTTCTTGGCGATCGTCCGAAGATCGTCGACGATCGGACTTGTTCCAAGAACATCTGCCAGGAGCAGCGATTCTTCAGCGTAGAGCTTGCAGAAATCCGATGGGGCGTCGGTCATCTCGAGCAGGTTGTCGATGCGATCGAGCGTCTTGATCAGCTTGACCTCTTCGGGGACCTCAGACAGATGCTTCCGATCCAAGGCCTTACGCTGATCCCGAGGAAGTCCCGTGCCCTTGGACTTGTTCGTCATGCAGTCCACGTAGAAGGCGACCTGGGCGTTCGTCGCCTCCTCGATCTCTGCCTTGGTGATCGTGGTATCTTCCAGCACATCGTGCAGATAGGCCGCGGCCACCATCTCTTCGGTGACTACGGGCAGAATTCCTACCCGACCGGCCACCCGCGCCGGATGCGTGATGTAGGGGAATCCCGTGTACTTCCGCTTCTGCCCTTCATGTGCCCGGACTGCGAGCGCCGCCGCCTTGAGAATAATGCTCATGAGGTGATCCGTTTCTCTTTCAATTCCTTCCGTCTTCCGACTTCCTGCTCAATCTGGACGAGGCCTCCCAAGGTCTGCCGGAGCTTGATGCGGAGATCTTCGGCGGCCTTGAGCAGATCGCGCTGCCAGACCTCCAGCGTCTCTTCCCGAACCGACTGGATCATCTCCGGCTTCCAGTGCGCGAAATACTCGATCGTCGAGAGTTCCTCGCCCAGGATCTTGACGGCCGCGCGCACTCTGAGCGCCGTCGCCATATCTCCTCCCTTCAGCAGCATCAGCCGCTGGATCAAAATGCCCTTGCCGTCGCAGGGCTTGCAAGGCCCGCTGTTATCCGCCTTCAGGCCCCGCCCGTCGCAGTCTTTGCAGACTTTGTATCCCACTGTTCTCCTCGGACGGCCAGATAGTTTTCCAGGTCCTGCACGAACGCGCCGGTGCGACCTCTGGGAATCTTTGGACCGGCGAGAGCATCGCCTAGGAGGCTTTCGTGAAATTTCACGGGGTCGATCACATGGGATCCTGGCGCCAGGTCGAAAGGCTCTGCTGCAGGGCCGATCTGCTTCAGTCGCCTGATCATCTCCTTCACCCGGGGATTCCATTCGGCGCCGGCCACTTATCTCCTCCTGTCGACGCCGTTATACCGGTTTACGGGTCGCCGGTCAATGGCCGTTTTGACACTGAGGCGCCTTGCACTCCCGGTCGTGGCGATCCTTCTGCGGGCTGTTGCCGCGCATCGACACGCTCTCGTAGTACGGGCTCTTGCAGTATGCGCAGACCTTGGGCTTCTCTTCCTTTTCCGGATGCCACTTGTGGCTGCACCGGAGGCACTCGAACGTCGGCAGCTTCACCTTCATGGTCTCCATTATATCTTCACCCTCACGATAAGTCTATACTCGGGTAGTTACTCTTCCGTTCCTTCCCACTGCTTCGCGAACTTCTTTGCGATGCGGCCGCGCTCGACGATGTTCGCCGTGTCGGGCAGGATCATGCGAAGGACCTTCCGCCCGCCCTCCTTTGCCCAAGCGAACATCACGTCGTACTTGTCCAGAATCTCGCCATACCGAATGCCCGGTTCGTAGCGCTTCCCTTCCTTGAGGTGTCCCACCACCGTCCAGAAGATCCCGTGGGCGACTTCACCGGGAATGGGATAGACGATCTGGATATCCGGGTGCTTCCAGGTCTCCTCGAAACCGTGCGTATGAGCGTTGGCGCCCATCGGACTATCGGTGTCGTCGAAGACATAATGGGCGTACCACCCATGCTTCTTCATGTTCTCGTCATGAAGTTGCTTCATGCGGCGCCGCGCGGACCTGTCCCGTTCATCCGGGCTGTCGAAGTTCATCATGCAGCCTTCTTTTCTTCCAGCATTTCATGCAGGACAGCGTCCAGGATGCCGGCCTCCTGGATGGTCCGGTCGCCTTCGCCCAGGATCGAGTTGACCACCTCGCGTTTCGCATCGATCATCTTGGCGATCTTCTCCTCGATGCTGCCGAGGAGCAAGAGATAGTAAACCATGACGGGCATCGTCTGCCCGATCCGGTGGGTCCGGTCCTCGGCCTGGGAATGAATACCGGGCGTCCAGTCCAGTTCGATAAAGACGACCGTGTGGCAAGCCACCAGATTTGCGCCGATCGACATCGCCCGGATGCCGCAGACCAGGATCTCGAGGTCTCCTTCCTGGAAGGAGTCGATCACGTTCTGACGATCCATCCCCGTCACTCGGCCGTCGATGAACGCCGTCTTGATGCCCTTCCCCTGGAAAGCTGCCACGATGCGGTCGATGGTGTCATGGTGGACAGCGAAGACGAGGACCTTCTTCTCGGTCGCCTGCAGGCCAGCGGTGAATTCGATGCATTCGGTGAACTTGGCGTTCACGGCCGCTTCCTTCAGTTCTTCGATCTCCGCGATCGCAAGATCCTTGAGACCCGCATTTCGCGCGGCCTTCTCCGCATGCTTAGCGACGTAGGCTTTGCGATCGGCCTCCGGGAGCGCTTCAATCAGGGTCTTCCATTCCTCCCGTTCCTTGAGGATTTTCCTCAGGCGGTCCAGAGCATCCACTTCCTTCTTGCGATAGACCTTGTCTTCGTCATCCTCGACAAGAAAGGGGATCATGGTTCGAGTCTTGGGCGGGAGCTCCTTCATGACCTGGTCCTTGGTCCGCCGGATCATGATCGTGGAGCGCAGCGTCTTGTCCAGTTCCGCAATATTCGATACGCCGCTGAAATCCCAGACCATTTTGCCGCCGGCCGCTGGCTTTTGATAGGCGCCGCAATAACGGATTCCATAGTCAAACCGCTTGGGTGCGACGCTCTTGTTGACGATCTGGATCTGTGTCCAGAGTTCCATCGGTCGGCTATCGATCGGTGTTCCCGTCAGGCAGATGGAGTTCTGGACGATCTCGGAGATCTCGATGGAGGCGACTGTACGCTGGGCGCTGATTTCCTTGAGGAAATGGGACTCGTCGGAGATCAGCGTCTTGTAGCCGGCCTTCACAAACTCATCGAAGGGAACGCCGTTCACGAAGACGAGCTTGTATTCCGGATCGGCTCGGACCCTTCGGGCTCGAGATCCCTGGGCCTTGATCAGGTCCAAAACCCGGTTGATTCGGTTCCGGTTGTCGATGTCCGTGTACTTCTTCATCGCCTTCTCGAGCAGCTCATAAGCCTGAAGGCCGGCCCAGGCCAGATGCTTCTGGCCATACTCCTGGAGCTCCTTCTTCGGCGAAAGAAGGTTCCGGAGCCAGGTCTTCGGCGTCTCGACCGCCAGAAGGTCATAATTCGTGATCGTGATGTCGTAGCCCGCGAGGGGCGTCAGGGAGACGTCCAGACCCGCCTTCTTGAAGCTCGAAAGGGACGTCTTCCCCGAGATCAGAAGGGGCTTTAAATCGGTGAATTTCGAGACGGCGCGGTACCAGGTGACCCGAACCAGGGAGGGGCACAGTACGAGGGCAGGAAGGGCCCTTTCCGGCCTCAGGATGAGGTATCCCAGGCTCTGGGGGGTCTTCCCGAGGCCCATTTCGTCGGCAATCAGCGCCCGGCCCTCATGATCGTCGATCCACTTCACCCCGGCCCGCTGGAAGGGGTAGAGCTCGATCTTGCTGGGAATCACTATCTCCGCGGTATGGGACCGGCTTTCCTCGTAAGCTTTCTTGCCGTCGTCGACGGCGACCCTGAGGGCAGGATCCAGATCCAGGGAGCATTTCTCTGCCTTGAACGTGGCGATCGCCGTCTCAATGTCCACTGGGGTGAACGGGATGAGCCAATTCTTGCCGTCCTTGTCCCACTTTCGGGACTTGAGGCGCTTGACCACGTCGACCAGATGTTGATCGTAGGGGAACACGACGGCCACCATGGGGCCGCCGGCGGTCTCCACCTTCTTCAGGCTGACGGTCGCCCCGATCGTCACTTCGCTCTCAATGATGTCGAGCGAGAACGGATCCGGCGGCACGAGCGACTCGAATTCCAGTCCCAACTCCGTCAGCTTGCCTTCATAAGGCCGCAGGATCGTCCAAAGGCTCCAGATCTGCCGGCTCTGCTTCTGACGGGCCTTCAGGATCGTGCCCACGGAGACGAAATCCGTGTCGGACAAGCCAGCATCTCCGTGCTCATAGAGTCTCTGAGCCGTCTGGAGGATGCTTTCGATGGTCGGCTCTGTCATGACCTAGCCTTGTTAGGAATGTACCCCTGATCGATCAACAGCTTGAGTTTGCAGGAATTGGAATGCTTCGGCTTCTGCACTTCGCACCATGGGCAGTGGCTCGGAATCTCTGCCTCTGGATCCGTCCATTCCAAGCACCGGACCATGTCGGCCAAGTCATGATTGACGTTGCGGATCTTGTCGATCTGGAGATCCGCATCAGAAACATGCTTCCGAGACTGCTGAAGCTGCCCGGTCAACAAGGCTTTGTCGTCCTTCAGCGCCTCCGTCTCAGCCTTGAGGCGTCCCACCAGAAGCTCTGCGGCCTGGGCTCGTTCTTTCCAAGATTCTAGTTCAAGCTGCGTTTCGTCTTTGAACATCCTTACACCTTCATCTCCGCATAAAGAAGGGTATTGATCGCCTGTACGCTCGTGTCCTCGCCGTTGATGAGCAGATCGATCACCGGCATACGCCGCGGCTCCAGGCTGACCCGAATTCCGATGATCGACCCCTTGAAGCGGATTACTCCGAGTTTGCCGAGCTGCTCGAGTAATTCCTTGGCTCGGCCTTTATCCTGTTCCGGAACGCCCTTGTAGATCTGCTCGAAGGGCCCGTGGCAGGCGCCGATCAGCGTCTTCGCCTTCATCCGGCGTAGCAGACGCGCGACCAGATCCCTGTTGGTCATGCTCCGCGTGGGAAGGGTTTCTTCCACCATGTTCTTCGGCCAGAGGAAGGAGAACTCGGATTCGAGCATACTTCGGAGAGGTTCGACCACTTCCGCGACTTCCTCCCGGAGATGCTTGAACTTGGCCGTCTCGCGGATCTGATGGCGGAGCTTCCGCGTGGCTTCTTCTCGATCCTTCGCCTCAGGATATTCCCGGACGAGATTCATGAGCGTCCAAATGGCCTGCTCTTTCTCGTCCCCCTCGCTTTCGAGCTGTTCCTTCCTGGCCGCGGCCATTTCCCGAAGTTTCAGTTCGCAGCTCTTGTACTTGACCTCCCAATCGGCCTTCCGATTGCGATCCAGGCCCTCGATGTACCAGAGCGGCGGACCGTCCCCCTTCATGAGGTCGCGGATCTTTCCGTAAACCTGCCTGAGGAGAGGAGAAAGATCACAGATATTAGCCGGATGCCGGGAAACCAGCCTACGCCATTGGCTGGCCCAGGAATCGTATTGGGTCCACCGTTCTTCATGACTCCAGGGATCGAGATCCAAGGTCTCCATGACTTGAAGAAGACCTTCCATCTCCCTGAGTTCTTCCTCGGACAGAGAACCGTTCCAATGTTGGACGATCACCGGCGCAGGCGCGGGCGTGGGCTCGGGCGCAGGGTCGGGTTCTGTCACCGGCTCGACGATGACTTTCATAGGCCCCGGAAGAGCCGGTATTTCCGGGGCCGGAACGATCTTGGACATCGGGTCGACCAGGCTCTTGATGGCCTCGATCGATGCCGGGATGAGCATGGACTGAAGATCGGCGCGTTCGGTCTTGAGTTCGACGAGCTTCGATGCGACGTCGACGATGGGCGTCACATTGAGCGCCGACAACTCCGTGGCCTTCTCGGTCAGAAGCTTGATCCAGACATCAAGCTTCTCGATCTGCTTCGTGATGTCCTGCTTCTTCTTGATGCTCTCCGCCTGGGCGCTCAGCTTGTTCAGGATGCTCTGCAGTTCTTGCTCGTTCATTCCTTCACCGCCTTTTCGAGAAGCGCATTCGTCTTCTCGATGATCTCGAGGCGCTCTCGGTTCTCATCCTCACGGTAACAGGAGATGTAGGGAGCTTTCTCCAGAGGCAGCCAGATCTTGCCGCCAAAGCCGAGGAAGCCCTGGAACCGGTATTCGAAGCTGAAGCGATAGTCCCAGTTGAGGGCGCACTGGATAAAGCTTCGACGCTCGTAATGATGCCCGGAGGCGCCGGCCACCTCTATGAGTAGATCGTAAAATCTCCCAAGCGCCGCCTCGTCGTAGATGCCCGGTTCTTTTTCCTTCTCGAAGCTCATGATCTTTCCCTAGAGAGCCACAGGTCGAACTTCTCGTGATCCTGGTAGAACCGCTGCTTCTCTATCGACAGAGCCCCTACGCCGATATGCGTGTACCACTCCTGCCATTTCCTCTGGATCCAGAAGCGGAATTCCAGCATGGCCTTCTGATCGTCATCCAGCAGCTTTGCCGGATCCTTGTAGCCGCGGACTCTGGCGTACTGGACAAGCCGATCATTCCATCTCATGTCCGACGTCTTGGACATCTCCACCATCTGGCGGACAAAGGAAAGGCCTCGGCCGGGCCCGGGGATCGGAGGCCCCGGATAGATCAGCTCGAGGCAGCGTTCCTCGCTGTTGGGCGATTCCTTGCTAAAGGCGATCGCGACGGCCTTCCGCTGCTCTTCGAGGATAGTGTCGGAGACATCCCGCGCGAGTAGCTGGTCGTATACCTTCAGGGCTGCCGCAGTCCTCTTCAGCATGACTTGCTCACGTCGATCTGTTCGATGGTTCTTACGATTTCGCTCAGGACGAACTCCTTGGCCACCGGCAGAGCGAGCGCAACGAGCAGCTTGGCGGGAATCTCCACACGCTGCTCAAGCTTTTCCTTCTTATCCCAGGACCCGAAGACCGCTTCCTTGAAAACGACCGTGGCGTCTCCGGACCAATCGCCGTTGTGAATCACGACGACATCGCCGTCGTATCCGGGGATCTGGAAGCTTGATGAGTGCGACATAAGCTACTTGACTCCCTTCTTGAGGATCTTGCGCGCCGCACGCTTTGCGTTCGACATGGCCATGGGAATGCAGCCCACGCCGCTCTTTTCCATGCCCTCGCTGAAGCCGTACGTCAGCTTCTTATTGTCGAGGTCGTAGACCGCCCACCTCGCCACCTTCTCTCCTTCGCGAGGTAGCGTGACGGTGCAGACGAGCTTCCGCTCCAGAACGAAAACGTCCATGGCCTATCCCTTCTTCTCCAGCTTCATGACTTCCATGAAACAACTCGGATGGAAATCCGCCTTCGGCCTCCGGCAGAAATCGCCCACGATGGTCTTCCTGCAATGGCCGCATGGCCGCACGGGTTTTGCCCGCTTCCCTGTCTTGCCCGGCATGGCTTAGTCCTTGTACTCGTCGTTCAGGAAGCGGATCTTCTGTCCCTTGAACTTGTTGACGACGTATTCCCGGGTCTTGGGGTCGACGCCCTTGATCTGCATGAAGGCATCGGAACCGATCTTGTCGCCAACCTGGAAGAGCGTCTTCGTCTTGCATGCCTTCCGGAACCGGCGGTCGTCGAGGGTCCGGTTGACCTCGTCCCAGACCCAGCAGTCGCGGTTGAAGACGTCGCGGTCCAGGATGTCAAGCTCCTCGTCCTTCTTGTCGGCGGGGATCTTGAGCCGCTGCTCCTCGATGAAGCCCATGAACATCGCTTCCTCGGGCGACTCGCCGTGCATCATGTCGAGGAAGTCGAAGTTCATCTCGCCGCCGTTGCCCTCGTCGATGATCTCCGCGACCTTCACATGGTCGCGCAGGAGGATGGCGTTGAGGCCGTGGCCCTCCATCCCCCGGAACGTCTTGATCTTGGCCACCTCGTACTTGTGGCCCTGCTGCTCGAGCTGCTCGTTCGTGACCGACGGATCGAGCGGGATCTCCGTGACGACGGCGCCGTTGACGATTTTGGTGCTCATGGCTATCTCCTTCCTCAGTCCTTGGTAACCCTTCGAACATCTTGAGTATAGACCCGAGTATATAGGCTGTCAAGGAATAAAAAGTGAGAAGAATAAAAAAGGCCTGAGCAGATTTCTCTGCCCAGGCCCCCTGAGTATGCGCGAGCGACAGGCCCGCGACTGGGTACTAGGGATTGCCGAAGCCTCCGAGAGCGGTCTTGGAGAAGCTGGCGGCGTTCTGGCTCGCGCGCACCGCGCTCTGGGAGAAGAGCTGGAAGGCCTTCCGGATCTCGGACGGCGTGGTCTTAGGGGTCAGGATCCACTCGTCGCGGAGGCCCATCTCCTTGAAGACCTGCTTGAAGTCCGTGCCGGCGCCGTCATCGAACCCCATGGCTGCGATGATGTGGTTCTCCTTCCGGAGCATGTCCTCCACGATCGCCTTCACGTTCTTCGCGTGGCCCCTGGAACTCTCGTCCTTGCCGTCGGTCATGAGGAGCGTCACCGTGCGGACCGGGATGCCGTTGTCGGCGAACTCCTTGGTCTTGGCGAGCACGGTGCCGAGGCAGACGACCGCCTGGTCGTAGAGCGGCGTTCCCAGGTTGGGATCGTAGTTCTTGTCCGTCATCTTGACCGCATCGTCGATCTTGACGTACGGATAGAGGACCGTCCCGTTCAGGAATCGATTGTGGATCAGGACGGAATCCTTCTGCTTGCTGGCCAGCAGGGCGTTCACGACTTCGTTGTGCCCGTCGCGGATCGCCTGGCTGTTTCCGCCGAAGCGGATCGAGCCGGAATCGTCCGGCATGAGCGTGACCAGCACGACCTCGGAGGACTGCACGTCCTCCGCACCGATCCCCAGGCCTGCCTGGATCTGGGCGCCGATGTCGATGTTGGTCAGGGCCTGCATGGAGGCGGCGGACAGGTCGCCTTCCTTGTGGGCTCCCTTCAGGAGCTCGTTCGCATTGGGGACTGTCTTGCTCATGGGTTTCTCCTTCCTTCCTCAAATATCGATCTCAGTTCTTCACGGCATCCGCATCGACGAACTCGAAGCGGTGCAACTTCTTCGTCCCTTCCGCGGGGACGACGTAGTAGACCTCCTTGTAGCGGATCTTGACGGAGTCGCCTTGCTTCAGCTTCTTCCAGAGGTTCCCGGCCCGGGAATCCCTCCCGAGATCTTCGATCAGGAACTTGCCGTGCTGGCACTCGAAGACCACGGCAAACTGATCCTCGACCTTGACGGTATTGCTGCCTCGGATTGCCGGCACGGAGATCGTCTTGGTATGCATCCCCAGAGGATCATCCCAGCCGCTCTGCGCGATGGTCTTGACGTGTCCAGGCATTTCGCTGCTGGTCGTAACCGTAGATCCCAGGCGGAAGGCGATCTCGAGGACCTTCCCGCTTTCCGTTACCTCCGGTCCCGTCTCCTCATGGGGAGGCGGTGGTAACTCCGCGTTCTGGGGGCCGGACATCCGATATCGAGTCGGACGCGGCTCGTCGCACGAGACGGCCAGAAGCGCCAGGACCAGCACGATCGAGATCTTCATGGTTACGCCGGGAAGCCTTCCCAGTCCTCCATGGGAGTCGTGGACTCGACGACGTGCATGCCGGCGTCGTCGAACAGCTTGAGGGCCTTCTCCGCCTGCGGGGTGAAGTCGGCCAGGAAGCCGCCCTTGCCGTCCGGAACGGCGACCGCGCTCATGCAGTCCTTGAGGACGTAGACCTTCTTGACGAGCTTCGGATCCTGGGCGTTGATCGTGTCGAGCAGATCCTTGATGGAGCTGGAGACGCAGTGGGAGGCTGCCTGGCCCGCAATCACGACTGCGTCGGAATCCAGCAACTTCTTAATGAAGGCCGTGTTCCGCTGCGCGAGGGGCTTCCCGTCATGCCGGGTCAGGACCTCCGGGGAGAGGACGCTGTAGTTCTCGGTCAGGAGATTGCCGCCCTTCACTTCGACGGCGTTGACGGACTTCCGGGTGAAGGCGTGGAAGATCCGGGCCTCCTCGATCACGCCGGAGAGGACGTGGCCGGTGGAGCCGATCAGGCAGTGATAGGGCCAGAGGTAGAGCATGTACTTCCCGGCCTTCTCGAGCTCCTCGCAGTAGAACCTCACCTGCTTGATCAGCCAGGGAAGGTTGCCGTCGCAGACGATCTGCGCGGCCGCCTTGGTGGGGCACACCTCGCCGGACTTGATCATCTCGCTCTTGATGACCGTATGGGCGCCCAGGGGCTTGCCGTCCTTGTCCTCCCAGAAGCTCGGGAAGAAGATCTGGAACGGGAAGTGGGTGTCCATGGTGCAGGTGATGTCCGAGATCCTGCCCAGGTTCCGGTAGATGAACTCCGCCATCTTCCGGTTGTCCTCCATGGCGCCCTTGCCGCTGCGGCCGCCGACGTAGAGCGAGCCCTGGGGGAAGCAGAAGTCCTTCTGGACGTCGATCAGGAGCAGCTCGATCTTCTTGCCGTCGTGGCCCGAGGGCTTGATGTCGTGCTTCTTGATCCAGGACTCGGCCTGCCCGAAGAGGTCCGCGTGATTGGGCTCATAGGCCCAATCGTCGGCGTTCTTGGCCTTGAAGAACGTCGGAAGCGGAAGCTGCCGGATTGCCGTGGTGCTCATGCGTTTCTCCTTCCTATCCTTCTAAAATGAAGACTGCCTACTTAGTGTACTTATAACACTAATTAACATCTAGAATATTCCGCGTTTACTTTCCTCCAGGTTTCACGTATTCCGCGCTCTGAACCATGTACCCGGAGTCCGTCTGGCAGCCGGGGCGGATCATCCATTCCTTGTACTTCACGATCACGGGCTTCTGGGTTCGCTGGGCTTCCTGGAGAAGCTTCAGACTGGTTTCATCTTCGTCCGGAATCGTGAAGTGCCAGACATTCGTTTCAAGATGTCCCTGAGAATTAGAAACCATCCCGCCCAGGTTCATCTCTCCTTCCCAAGTCTTGTTCTGCCAGCCCTTATGGCTGATCTTGGTGACGACCCCGACACGCTCGCCCTCGCTGTAGCTGTCGTTGCATCCGACCGGGCACCCTCGCGTACCGAAGCACAGAGCCAGGCAGATGCCCACGATCATGATCGTGTAGATGACCTCGAGCAGCGTGACTCCGCGATTCGTCCTCATGGCATCACCCCATCTTCAGGACACGGATTTCGGAACGGTCTACGACATGCAAACCGTTCTTAGCGGGGAAGAGGTGGCATCCAGAATGTACGAAGGGTTCGGCGTCCGGATACTCGGCGGTCTTCTGAATCACCCCTCCAGCGACTTCTAAACGACAGAGGCCTTCGTCCGTGACCATGAACAGGTACTTTCCGAAAGCGCATTTCCCGCGAATTTCTCCGAGGATCCCGCCGGCATCCTCCTCGAGGTGTCCTTCGACTTGGCCGGCGCTGTCGATGACGGTGCAGCGCGTGACGATCTTCGGGCCCTGCTTCAGGGTCGCAAAGAACCAAACCCGATCCTTGGTGAAGAAGGTCGTGGAGTCCATGAGATGGCCGTGAAGGGGCGGCAATTTCACGGTGTCGTTCAGTCGGCCCTGGTTCACGTCGAAGACGAAGGCCATGGACAGGTTGGCTGCCCGGTAGAAGCCGAAACCGAAAGACTCGCCGACCCAGAAGAGCGTCTGGTTCTGCAGGACGTCTCCGATTCGCTCCGGGCCCGCGGGACGTTTCCGATAGAGGACGCCGTTCTCGCACCAGATGTAGAAGCTTTCGTTCGCATCGAAGACGGGCAGTTGCCCATAGCGATCAACATTCAGGGTCGCATAGTCGGGATTGCCGTCCTCGGACACGATCCGGACCTGGTCGTCATTGCCGACCAGCGTGTAGTCGCCCATGATCCGATACCGGGCCCGGAAGCCCGGGTCTTCCTTGAAGGCTACCGATCCGTCTTCACGCTTGAAGTCACGGCCTTCGCGGAATAGATAATTCAGGACCCCACTCTGGGAGACGGCGAAGAGGATCTCGCCCGAGGTCTTGAAAACGGCCGTCGAAGTCACCTTACCGCGCACTTTGACGGTCTCCTTGATGGCCGCCGGCGCCGCCTTCTGGCAGCTCGGGCACTTGGGGCGGGCATGCTCGGTGCCGCACCCGCTGCAGACGGTCCAGCGGATATTCATCAGAAGATGCTTCGAAATCTCGCGCTGCGGCCCTTCGAAGACGCTCTGGAACCAGTCGAGAAAGCTATCCGGAAGCCTATCGAACGGCACCGCGGGCTTCGGATAGATCACATCCTTGTGAAAAACGCTGATCCGGTATCCAGGCAGCGGTCGCGCGGCATGCGGGATCTGCTTGTTCTTGTTGCTCGGCCTATAGATCCCTCCGAAAGGATCACAGAGCAGGAGCGACCGGAAAAGCATCACGTTATAGGCGTACCAGTCGGACGATTCCTTGTGGGGAAACTTGAGGATCGGCCGGGTCTCCTTCGGATCACAGTGGAGCGGATCAACGAACCGCTCGGTGTACATCCGGCTGAGATATTTCCCGAACTGGAAGCTGTCGGCGTCGATGATGAAGGGATCTCCAGCCCAGTCGACCAGAATGTTCAGGTCGTTGAAGTCTCCGATCACGACTTTCCAGTTCTGATGCAGCCGATCGACCGTCTGCCAGAGCTTCTGGAAGATCTCGACGACCTTGTTGTTGTCTAGCGTGGCGCCGCGGAAGGACCGCTCGGACCAGCGCAGGAGAACCTCGGCCTTGGGCACGTACTCCATGGTGTACCCCAGGATGCGCTGCTCCGTGCGATCCGTGACCAGGCTGATCGGCGCCTTCACGTTCAGGCCGGCGAGCTTGGGGAATTCCCGGAGTTTGGTCTGGTGCTCCAGGAGGCGCTGCCGCGCGCCTTCGGCCTCCTGGCTATTGTTCATGTAGTCCGGGTGATCCGGCTGCTTATAGATCTTCGCGACCGTCCGAGCGTCGATCTTGTAGACGTCCGCCTCGCCTCCCTTGCCCACGGACTGGGAGGGATCGAGCCGTATCCTCTTCCCGCTGATATAGACTTCCATGCTCACGACTCACCGTCTCCGAAGCTTTAGCCTGATCTTCCGGTAAAGGCGCAGATTCCCCCGCTTGAACTTGATATCGTTCTTCACACGAAGGCATTCACGACATTGAGAGATATTGACTTCGAAATAATATTCATCCCCAGCCGTGGCCGAGCGGTGAACGATATGCCATTTGTGCTTACACATTGCTCATTTCTTCCTCAACAGCTCTCGGACCTTCATGAGCTCGTCGTAGGCGG